>Ga0208191_1000446_pt1 | contig 30234 bp, 28 predicted proteins | sample June2015DPH_13_5_FD_184709 | JGI IMG/M metagenome (GOLD analysis project Ga0208191, IMG submission 184709) | Peatland microbial communities from SPRUCE experiment site at the Marcell Experimental Forest, Minnesota, USA - June2015DPH_13_40... | ecosystem: Environmental > Terrestrial > Soil >... | reverse complement strand
TCCAAAATCAACTCGCGCGGTGGTGGCAGAAGCTATTGTCCCGGCAGCCGAGCGGAGTCGAGTCCAGCCAACCGGTTTCCCCTTTGCCTTCGCCACCATCCAATAAAATAACTTTTGAGACAGTCTCAGATGGCTGCCCATCTTCGACTCACCCATCCCCTTGAAAGCCGGCCAACGGATCGTCATTGATGGTGTGATCGTGCCCTTGCGAGAACGGTTTGTTTGGGGCAAAACCCGGATTCGCATCCTGGAAGAGAATGTGGAACTCAAAGCCGAACCGGTGGCCGACCTGGGCAAAAATCCCCAGGAATTGAAGGGGCATTTGATATCGGTCAAAGGCCTGGTTGACAGCGAGTCGGAGGATCCAACGCACTACATAATCAATTTCCTGTCCGGCAGTACCCTCGCCCGGGTATATGTGTCGAAGGGAACCAACAGTTTGCCACTTCATTTCAAGGAGGGCGATTCCGTTCGCATGAAAGGTGTTTACTCTCCCCAGTTCGATAGAAACGGAAATCTGAGCGATCTCTCCTTGTTGGTCAACAGCCTGACGGACATCCAGGCCATTGGTTCGTTGAAAACCGATGCGCGTTTCGCCATTCCAATCACCTTCAGCAAAGACATACAGTCGGATACGCCCGTGGGCAACCTGGTTCGGGTGGTGGGCATCGTGCGCAGCTACGAACCGGGCAAGTGGGTCACCCTCTGGGATGCCACGGGACAAATCATGGTTCAGAGCAAACAGAGCCAACCGCTGCGGTTTGGGGATCGAGTTGAAGCCATTGGCTATCCTTACTTGCTGGGCGTGCAGCAATATTTGCACGATGGGTTGTATCGGCTGGCAGCCTCGACCAACCCGGCTGCTTCCGCCTTGATGACGATCACCCATAACTTGCCCTTGCACCTGGCCGAGCAGATTCGGGAATTAAACCCCGAAGAGGCCGGCCGCCATTTGCCGGTTGCTCTTCGCGGCGTGGTCACCTGGTCGCATTCCAGCACCTCCTTTGTGTACGTACAAGATGCCAGCGGTGGGATCCGGGTGGTTAACCCGAAGTGGGATGAAACCAACACCATGCAACCGGGAAGGATTGTGCTTCTGGAGGGCGTGACCGGTGAGGGAGATTTTGTGCCCGTGGTCACCAACGCCGTCCTGCGCCGGTCCGGGTGGTGGAACATGGAAGAAGGACGTCTGATGACCCTCGAACAGGCACTCACCGGAGTGGAAGATGGCCATTGGATAGAAATGCGCGGTTTTGTCCGGGATCTGAAGGAAACCAACGGTTTGGTGTGTTTCGATCTGAGTACGCCGAGCGGAGAATTCCAAGCGTGGACCCCGGCCTCGCAATCATATGATTCACTTAAAGGATCAATCATTCAAGTGAGCGGGGTGTGCTCGGCTGTTTCCAATACACGGCATCAATTGACGGGGATTCAGATTTGGACGCCGGAGGCAAAAGACATCCAGATCGAAGAACCCGCACCGCACGATCTGTTCGCCCTGCCGCTCCGTCCGCTCGCCAATCTGCGGCGGTTCAACATGGAAAGAGCGCTCAATCAGCGAATCCGCACCTCCGGCACAGTGATTCTTCACATGCCGGGTCGTTACCTGTATGTGCAGGACGGCGCGGACAGTGTCTTTGCCTTAAGCCAGCAGGCGGACGCTCTTCAGCCCGGCGACCGGGTCGAGGTGGTGGGTTTTCCCGGCGAAGAAGGCCAAAAAATTGTCTTCCGGGAGGCGGTTTATCGTCGTATTTCCGGTGGCGGAGAACCAAAACCGGTACAATTGTCAGCGACGAACTCCGTCAATGTGAATTTAGAGGGTCTCCTGGCGAAAGCCGAGGGGGCCTTGCTAAACAAGGTGGAAAAAGACGGCGAACCGCACTTGCTCATCCAGACCAAAGATTTCACCTTCGAGGCCAGCCTAGGGCCGGCTGCGACTGAAACCAAAAAAAACCTGCAAGCCTTGGAACGCGGCAGCCGGCTCGCCTTGACCGGGGTTTACGAAGTACAGAGCGATGAATACGGGCAACCGCGTTCATTCCTGCTCCACCTCCGTTCTTGGAACGATGTGCAGTTGCTGCAGCGACCGCCCTGGTGGACGCGGGCGCGACTTTTGTGGGTGCTGGGCGGGGTCCTCACAGTGTTCCTGATCGCGTTGATCTGGGGCATCCTGATCGCGCATAAAAACACGCTACTGAATCAGACGCAGGCAGAGCTGCAAACGGCCAACACCCAGCTCGAAGAACGGACACGGGAACTTCAGAATCAGTTCGCGGCCGAGGAACGGGCCCACACTGAGCTGGCCCAGGCGCAATGAAGCCTCATGCTGGCATCCCGGCAGGCGGGCATGGCTGAAGTGGCCACCGGCGTCCTGCACAACGTTGGCAATGTCCTCAACAGTGTCAACGTCTCCGCCACCTTGCTCCGCGATCAAGTTCGCAAATCGGAAACCCACGCGCTCCTGAAGGCCGCCGAATTGCTGAAACAGAAAAACGGAGACCCGGGGGCCTTCCTGACCTCCGACCCCCAAGGGAAATTGATGCCGGAATTCATTATTCAAATCGCCGGGCAACTCCGAAAAGAGCAGGAAAACACTTTGCGTGAACTGGAGCAATTGGCCAAAAACGTCGATCACATCAAGGACATCGTCGCCATGCAGCAAAGTTATGCGCGCGTTGCCGGCGTCGTCGAAAAAGTGTCGTTCGCCAGTCTGGTGGAAGACGCCATTCAAATCAATTCGGCGGCACTGACCCGCCATGGAGTTACGGTCATCCGCCGGTTTGAAGAAGTGCCGCTCCTGATGCTCGACAAACAAAAAGTCCTCCAGATTCTGATCAACCTTGTCCGCAACGCCAAGTACGCGCTGGATGAATGCACCCAGGATGAAAAGCGGCTCATCATCACCATCGCCAAAACGGACGGGGAATGCGTCATGGTGAGGGTGGAGGACAACGGCATCGGCATTCCCCCGGAAAACTTGACGCGCGTTTTCTCCCATGGGTTCACCACGCGCCCGAGCGGCCATGGTTTTGGCCTTCACCTCGGCGCGCTTAACGCCTGGGAAATGGGCGGCTCGCTCTCCGCCGCCAGCGCCGGCACGGGACGCGGCGCAACCTTTACCTTGATTTTACCCCTGCAGCCACCCGTCAGGAACTTATGAATCCACCCTCCGCCAAACCCGGCAACCGGATACTCATCATTGACGACAATGCTTCGATCCATGCGGATTTCCGGAAAATTCTTGGCCGGGAGCAGGACCAGAACGTCGGGTTGAACCGCGCCAAGGCGCTGTTGTTTGGGGAGAGCACCGCCGCTTCGCCGCGCGCTGATTTTGTGATTGATTCGGCTTTCCAGGGTCAGGAGGGTTTGGCGATGGTCAAGCAGGCCGCCGAGGAAGGCAATCCTTACGCGCTGGCGTTTGTGGATGTGCGGATGCCGCCCGGATGGGATGGTGTGGAGACCATCAGTCATCTTTGGAAATGTTGTCCGGAAATCCAGATCGTCGTCTGCACCGCCTATTCGGACTATTCCTGGGAGGAGATGACTCACAAACTGGGGCACTCCCCCAATCTGGTCGTGCTCAAAAAACCTTTCGACAACATCGAGGCGCTGCAGCTCGCCCATGCGCTCACGGAGAAGTGGCTGTTGAACCGCAAGGTGCAATCCCAGCTGGAAAATCTCGACTCTTTGGTGCGCCGCCGGACTTCGGAATTGGAAACCGCGAATGCGAACCTGAGGCACGAAGTCGCCTCGCGCATCAAGGCCGAAGAACGTTTTTCCAAGGCTTTCCACGCCACCCCCATCCCGCTGGTCATCCAGTCGCTGCATCCTGAAATCATCATTGATGTCAATGAAGCGTTTCTGGCCATGCTGGGAGGCGAACGGCCACTCGTGGTCGGCCGCGCCCCCGTCGAACTCGGCTTGTGGGAGGATCCCCGGCTTGTGGAATTCGTCCGTCAAACCCTGCAAAAAAACTCCCCGGTCCGCAACCGCGCCTGTCAGTTGCGCACGCTCTCGGGAGAGGAGCGCCAGGTGCTGTTCTCGGTCGAACCGTTTGAATTAGGTTCCGGCCCGCATTGGTTGTTGATCCTGCAGGACATCACCAACCAGATGAAATTGGAGTCCCAGTTGCGCCATTCCCAAAAGATGGAGGCGGTGGGGCAGCTCGCCGCCGGAGTCGCTCATGATTTCAACAACATCCTGACGATCATTCATGGCAACGCCTCTTTACTGCAGGATCAACCCGGACAAGACCCAGCCTGCGCCGAATCACTAAACGACATAATCGTCGCCGCTGAAAGGGCCGCCCGGCTCGTCCGCCAATTGCTGGCTTTCAGCCGCAAACAAGTGCTCAAGCCCGAAGTGCTCAACCTCGGGCAGGTGGTCAACAATCTGGAGGACATGTTGAAACGACTGCTCGGGGATCACATCACTTTTGAAGTGAAGGCCGCCCCCGATTTGCCGTCCGTCGAGGCCGACCGCAGCCTGCTGGAGCAAATCATCATGAATCTCTCCGTCAATGCCCGTGACGCCATGCCCAAGGGCGGAAAGCTGACCGTCGGCATTGATGCCGTTACCATCACCAACGATGATGTGCAAAAAAACTCCGAAATCCGCCCCGGCCAACACGTCTGTCTCTCCGTCTCCGACACCGGCTGCGGCATTGCGCCGGAGCTGCTCCCCCGCATCTTTGACCCGTTTTTTACAACCAAAAAAATCGGCAAAGGCACCGGCCTGGGTCTGGCGACGGTTTACGGCATCGTCAAGCAACATAATGGCTGGGTCGATGTCCAAAGCGCCGTCAATAAAGGCGCGACGTTTCGGATTTTTCTGCCGGCTTGCACAGAAAATTCCCAACCGGAAGACCCGTCCCCAACCCCAAAAACAACCGCTAAAAAAGGAACGGAATGTGTGCTCGTGGTTGAGGATGAAGACCACATACGCACCCTGACGGGCGCCGTGCTGCGCAAAAATGGCTATTGTGTCCTGGAGGCGGCTTCCGGCAAGGAGGCCCTGGCTGTCTTCCAAGGCCACAGTTCTGAAATCGATTTGCTGTTCACCGACATCATGATGCCCGGAAGTCTTCTCGGGGATGAACTGGCTGCCCGCCTGCGCGCCACCAAGCCCTCCCTGGCCGTGCTGTTCACTTCCGGCTACACCCCCGCAGTCAACAAAACCGAATTCCGGGACGATGGGACCTTTCTGACCAAGCCTTTTACTCCCGCTCAAATGCTCGCCACCGTCCGGCAATGCCTTGACCTTGCCTCGGTTAAAAATGGCCAGACAAAAATTTGAGCCGGCCGCACCTCTTCTGCCAGGCCGGTCACATGCATCCAGGCGGCCTGAGGTCCGGCACCCGGCATCGTTTCACCCCGCGGGGCTGCTTAATACGACTTTTAGCCCCGCCGCGGATCGCCCTGCCCGCGACAAACTGGCTGAGCCGGCTCATGAACAGCAGTGGCGGTTCGCCACTTTTCTGGAAACCGGTGACGTGCGCGCCGTGCAGATAAATTTCAGCGGCGCTGCGGCCGGTGGTGATGTTGATTTTGGGCAGACCGCCGCTGCTGTGGGCGAACGTGACCCGGCCGGGGATTTCAAATTTGCCGAGCCGCCCGGGAAGGATGGTGTTTTCCGTAAAACGCGGACTGTTTTAGCCCCGGCGACCGGAAGGCACAGATTTTTTGTCATGCCCCGAAACGCTGGCCGCCGGCCCAGCGGCAAGTTGCGCCCGATTTTCGAAAAAATGAGCGCGCCCCGGCTGGAACGCGCTTAAACCGGCGGTTGCCCGGCAACGCAATTACGGCGTCATGGGCTGCCCTGCGGCGTTGCCGTTGCCTGCGGTCTTCCCAACAGCGCAATCCGGTTCGCCACATTGACCCCGTTGATTTCGTCATAGCTGAAAATCAATTTGTCATTCGGCTTCAGGTCGGCCAGTCGTCCGTTGATTTTGCCGCCGATCACTATGGCGCAATTGTCGCCCAGGTTGAATTTCTTCGTGTCATACATCGACTTGGCCTTGACCGTTTTCGTTTCAAGATCAATCGCCGTCAGCGAGCCGGTGTACGTCTCACTGGACTGGGTGATTTTCTGTGCAGTCGGCTTGCCGTCCGGTGTTTCGTAAATCACCGTGACGAAATTGCCGGTTTGAATGTCCGCCAGCGAACCCAGCTTGTCTTTGCGGAGCATCACCTTGCAGTCGGCCGCGATGGGGAGCGTCCGGTCCCGGCCGCGCCCGTGCAGGGTTATTGTGCGTGCAGCCGGGTCACAGGCCTTCACCGTGCCTTCGCAAGACATCGTTTCCTGTGTGACGCTGTCGGCCACGAGCACGTCGTGCGCCTCTTGATAAAGGACCTCGACCCGCTGACCCGAATGCAAATCGGCGATTGTGCCCGCGTTTTTGTCCACGAAACTGTAGGTGCATTTATCGCCCAGGTTGAACGTCTTGTTCGCAAAAAAACCTGCCATGACCAGCACATGTTCCTTCGCGTCAACGGACACGATCGTGTCCGTGTAGGATTTATGCGGGATTTCGTTCGTGTCCGTGTCATCCGCCGCCGATGCTGTCAGTGCGCCCGCCATCGTCAGGGCCGACACGCAAACCGCCGTCCAGGTGCGTAATGCTTTTGTTTTCATAATAATCATTGGAGAAATCTAACCGGCATCGCGTTCAACCTCCACAACAAATCCTACCCGCCAAACAATCTCCAAACAAACCCATCTGTGGCGGCGGGGCATTGTGCCTGCGCTGCGAACCCCAGTTATCGCTTGACTCCGTTCTGAAATTTTTCATTGATTGAGTCAATTCAACCAAAGGCACACATGAAGAACAAAATTGTTTTTGTTTCCCTTTGCCTGTTCGCAATTGCCATCGCCACGTTAACTTTTGCCGAGGACAAAAAAATCTGGGCTCATTCCTTTCTCGGCCAGAAACCGCCCAAATTTGAAGCGGAGAAATGGCTGACCGCCGTCCCGGGCTGCCAGGGCAAATTCGTTCTGATTGATTTTTGGGCCACGTGGTGCGGGCCTTGTCGGCGTGCCATTTCTGAATTGAACGCGCTCCATAAAAAATTCGGCGACAAACTCGTGGTCATCGGCCTGTCCGACGAGACCGAGGCGGCAGTGAGGAAAATGACAAACCCGAAAATTGAATACTACGTGGCCGTTGATACCCAAGGACGTATGAAAAAGGCCGTGGGGGTGACCGGCATCCCGCACGTGCTGATCATGGATCCGCAAGGCATTGTCCGGTGGGAAGGCTATCCGCTTTTAGATTAGACGGTCACGAACTGACCGAGGCCGTCGTGACCAATATTCTTGCTCGATACGATAAATAGTTTCTCCGGCCCTATCTTCCAAACAAATTCATCTTGCGGCGGCGGGGCGGGTTGCTTGAGTTTGTCGCGGTTTTTTTGAACCGTTTGTGCTGGCCTGGGTCAATCCACCATGAACACGAAGCCGTTTTGGATGCGCGCACGCAAATGGTGGCGACAGGAAATCCGACCGCTGCTCATTCTGGCACTGATTCTCTTTTCCATCCGGTCCTCGCTCGCCGATTGGAATGACGTACCCAGCGGTTCGATGCGGCCCACCATTCTCGAAGGCGACCGCGTTTTTGTGAACAAGCTCGCCTACGACCTCAAAGTGCCGTTCACCACCCGGCACATCACCGAGTGGAGCAACCCGCAACGCGGCGACATCGTGGTGTTCTTCTCGCCCCACGATGAGATGCGGCTCATCAAGCGTGTCATCGGTCTTCCGGGCGACACCATCGAGCTGCGCAACAATGTGCTCGTCATCAATGGCCAGCCGATCGAATACAAACCGATCGCCGAACAACTCCTGCGCGACCTTGCGCCTGCGGACCGCGTCGGCCGCGTCTTCGCCACCGAACAGCTCCCCGGCCAGACTCATGCCGTCGCAGGCAATCCGGCTTTGCCGGCGCTGCGAAACTTTGCGCCGCTGCGCGTGCCGGATGGACAATATTTCATGATGGGCGACAACCGGGATGACAGCTTTGATTCCCGTTACTGGGGTCCGGTGGACCGCAAACGCATCGTGGGCCGCGCAACCGCCGTGGTGATGTCGCTCGACCGGAACAACCACTGGTTACCCCGCTGGGATCGATTCTTCACCTCACTGGAAAGCGAATAGGAGTTGATTATCCGAACAAATCCATCTGCGGCGGCGGGGCGAGTTGCTTGAGCTTGTCGCGGTCCTGCTGGCGGCGCGGCGACTGGCGCACCGCGCCTTCGGGTGTGAGTTCGGATTCTTCGAGATTGCCAAGAATCACCTTCGCACGTTCCAACACTTCCTGGGGCACACCCGCCAGCCGCGCGACGTGGATGCCGTAGCTCTTGTCTGTGCCGCCTTCGACGATTTTGCGCAGGAACACAATCTGGTCGCGCCACTCGCGCACCGCCACATTGAAATTTTTCAATCGTGGCAGGCGTTGCGCCAGTTCGGTCAGCTCGTGGTAATGGGTTGCAAAAAGCGTCTTCGCGCCGACCTGGTTGTGCAGGTGCTCGACGATGCTCCACGCAAGGCTCAGGCCGTCGAATGTGCTCGTGCCGCGCCCGATTTCGTCGAGCACGATGAGACTGCGCGGCGTGGCGTTGTTGAGGATGTTCGCGGTCTCGGTCATTTCGACCATGAAGGTTGACTGCCCGCGCGTAAGATCGTCGCTCGCGCCGATGCGCGTGAAAATCCGGTCCACCAGATCAATCCGCGCCTCCATCGCCGGGACGAATGAACCGGTGTGCGCCAGCAGCGTGATAAGCGCCACCTGCCGGATGTAAGTGCTTTTGCCCGCCATGTTCGGCCCGGTGATGAGCGCAATTTGGGGGACAGTGGCACAGGCCTCCCGGCCTGTGTCTCCTTCCGCATTCACAGGCTGGAAGCCTGTGCCACAAAGCCCCGCATCATTCGGCACGAAGCGTTCGTCGGCGAGATTTTGTTCGAGCACTGGATGCCGTCCGTCACGGATTTGCAGCACGCCTTCGTCAGCGACGACCGGACGACAGTAGCTGTGCAAGCGCGCCGTCTCGGCAAACGACGCCAGCACGTCGAGTTGCGCCAGTGCGGCAGCGGTCTGCTGGATTTTGGGCAGTTGACCGAGCACCTCCTCGCGCACGTGTTGGAACAGCTCATATTCCAGCTTTACGCTGCGTTCCTCCGCACCGAGGATTTTGCCTTCCATTTCCTTCAACTCCGGCGTGATGTAGCGTTCGCCGTTGGCGACGGTCTGCTTGCGGATGTAATGCGGGGGCACCTTGTCGAGATTCGACTTTGTAACTTCGATGTAGTAGCCGAAAACGGAATTGAACCGGACTTTCAGTGAGGTGATGCCGGTGCGTTCAATCTCCTGCTGCTGGAGTTTCGCAATCCAGTCCTTGCCGCTGCGCGTCGCGTCGCGGAGTTCGTCGAGCGCCGCATCGAAGCCGTCGCGAATCATGCCGCCTTCTTTGACCGGCAACGGCGGGTCATCCACGATGGCGCGCGAAATCAACTCCACGAGATCGGGCGATTCGGCAAGCTGGGATTCCAACTCATTCAACAAGGTAGGGACGCGTTCCACCGCGTCCCCATCTCCTTCTTTAATCAGGGACGCGGTGGAACGCGTCCCTACCAGTTTTCTGATGATCCCCTTCACCGCCGGGATTTGCTCCAACGCCATGCGCAGGGCGACGAGGTCGCGCGCGTTGCCGCTGCCGGAACTCAGGCGACCAAGGGTGCGTTCCAGGTCGCGCACCTGGGAAAGCTGCGCGCGGAAATTGTCCAGCGCGGCGGAATTCCCGATGAACGTCTGCACCGCCTCCTGCCGGCGGCGAATCGGTTCAACGGCGGCGAGCGGTTGTGAAAGCCAGTTGCGCAGCATCCGTGCGCCCATCGGCGTAACGGTACGGTTGATCACGCCGTAAAGCGACGCGTTGCGCGGAGCATCGTGATGCAGCGGTTCCAGAATTTCAAGATGCCGCAGCGTCGTGTAATCCAACGCCAGATAATCGTTACGGTTATAAAACGACAGCCGCGTGAGATGTTTTACGTCACGGCGCAGGTGTTGCGTGAGGTAATGCAGCGCCCCGCCCGCCGCGCCGATGGCGGCGGTGCGGTCCTTCAGCCCGAAACCGTTGAGCGACGCCACCTTGAAATGTTCGCGCACGGTGTAAAGCGCGGTTTCCGGCGCGAACGTCCAGTCGTCGTAGCCGCTGAGGATCCAGCCGAAATTGGATTTCAAAGCAACGCTCCCCTCTCCCCGCCCGGGTGGGGAGAGGGTGGCCGCAGGCCGGGAGCGGGGTTCGTTTTCAACGTTGGAATTGCGTCCACTGCCCCGCAGCAAATCCCGCAGGGTACCCGCTTCGCCAGGATAAATAATTTCCGCCGGGCGTAACCGTTCCAGTTCGGTCAGCAATGCGGAATTGTTTTCCAATTCCGTCGTCATGAAATCGCCCGTGGTCAAATCCACCAGCGCGAGGCCAAAGATTCTTCCGCTCGGATAAACCGCGGCGAGGAAGTTGTTCCGCTCGGCCACCAGTATCCGTTCGTCGAAGTGCGTGCCAGGCGACAGGATTTGGGTCACCTCGCGTTTGACGAGTTTGCCGGGCCGGGCATCTTCGAGCTGGTCGCAGATGGCGACTTTTCGTCCGGCCTTGAGCAGCCGGCCGATGTAGGCGTTCGCCGCATGATGCGGCAGGCCGCACATCGGTACGCCGTTGCGGGCGGTGAGCGCGAGGTTGAGGAGTTGCGCGCCCGTCTGCGCGTCCTCGAAAAACATCTCGTAAAAATCGCCGAGGCGGAACAGCAACAACGCGTCCTTGGGCAGTTCGCTCTTGATGCGGCGATACTGCGTCATCATGGGAGTCAGTTGGGCTTCAGCGGCCATCGGCAGGAAAGTTAGGCGGAATGTTTCACAAGGTCGAAACGAAATTACTCACAACTTCACCTTCCCAGCGGCAGTTCCAGTGGGGCGGAGGAATCAATGACGCCGGGACCATGATCTGGACCGCGCCGGCAAATCCGTCGAGTCCGGTGTGGTACGTGTTCGCAGCCACGTGGGTGCCGGCGCCGGTGTTGACCGTGGTGCAAACTCCCGGTCTGGCGCTGGAATGGCCGACCAATGCTGGTCGTCTGGCAACGATTCAGCGGCAACCAGGCCACCAACGCGGAAAACTTCCACCAAGCCATCGGACAACCTGTCGGCAGCGCAGCATTTTTCCGCCTGTCAACCGGCAGTCCTTAAGACTGCCTGTTTCAACCACGGATGACACGGATAAACACGGATTCGGAAAATGAATTTCAGCCTTCAGCCTTGATTTCAGATAGGGCGCGTCACTCCGTGCGCGCCGCTCCGGCGCCCGATTTTACAGCGGCTTGAACTGCTGCCGGGTGGCATCTAAAGGTAATCAGGTGTCAGGTGACAACCGTTGAAAGTCTTTTGTAACGTACGAAATTGGTGGCCGATTTGGCCGCGGTGCAATCACCGGCTGCATCCACATAGATGCCCTCAATCCTGGAAGAGCCATCCTCCTCTTGACACAGGGCCCAGCAGTTCAGAGGCATGGACAATTCAGCATCGTCATCCATTTTAAACACGGCAAACCAATCATCGGCGGGAATGATTTGTACAATTTTTTCGTTCATGTTTATGTGATCACAGAAATATATGGCTTCCTTGGTGCGGTTGTCGATCCGCATTCAGTGGCTTTGCGGAGGGTGTCGAGATTTTCCGGCTCGGACGGCGCGAACGGCCGTCCAGTGCCCGCATCCGGCGCGCCAACAAATTGCCAACAATTCTGCTTTTCATTCCAGCCGAATCGGATACAAAAGCCGCTGCTATGGACGACGAACGGCCAGGCATCATCAACGAACAGCACTCGAACCGGAGGACAGCATGACTGACACGATTTCCTTCAAACTCAACGACAAACCCGTCCGGTTGAAAGTGGACGGCGACCGCCCGCTCCTGTGGGTGTTGCGGACGGACCTGGGACTGACCGGGACCAAATACGGCTGCGGCGAAGGTCATTGCGGCTCCTGCACCGTCCTGCTCAACCAGCGGGCGACCCGCTCCTGCCTGTTAAAGATCAAGGACATCAAGGACAAGGAAGTGGTCACCATCGAGGGCCTGGCCAAGGACGGGAAATTGCATCCGATGCAAAAAGCGTTCATGGAACATGACGGCCTGCAATGCGGTTATTGCACGCCGGGCATGATCCTCGCCGCCGTCAGCCTGCTGAAGTTCAATCCGCAACCGACCGAACAGCAGATCAACCAAGGCATGGAACAGAACTTCTGCCGCTGCGGCGCCCAGACGCGCATCGTCCAGGCCATCCAGGCCGCCGCCGCCGAAATGAAAGGATCCCGATGAACACGAACGATTATCTGGCCGCCAACTTCAGGGACATTCACGGCTTTGAGGATTTTTACACCCAGAGCCGGCGGGAATTTTTCAAACGGACAGGCGGCGGCATTCTTGTTTTTATCGCTCTGAACGATCTCCTGTTTGGCCAGGAGGAGGCCGGGCGGCCCCGCGGCGGCCGCCCCGGATTGCCCTCCGATTTCAACGCCTTTCTGCGCATTGGCGAGGATGGTCGCGTCACGTGTTTCACCGGCAAGATTGAAATGGGCCAGGGCCCCATCACCTCCCTGCCCCAGATGCTGGCCGAGGAACTGGAAACGCCGCTGGACACCGTGGACATCGTCATGGGCGACACCGATCTGTGTCCGTGGGACATGGGCACGTTCGGTTCGATGACGACCCGCATGTTCGGTCCGGCGCTCCAAGCGGCCGCCGCCGAGGCAAAAGTGGTCCTTTTGGAGCTGGCTGCCGAAGCGCTCAAGGTTCCGCAGGCGCAGCTCGTCGCGAAGGACGGCGTCATCTTTGACCCGCAAAACCCCAAAAGCCGCATGACCTACGGGCAACTGGCGAAGGGACAAAAAATCGAACGGCATCTGCAAACCAAGCCTGCCTTGAAAGATCCCACCCGGTACAAAATCGCGGGCCAACCGCACACCCGCCGGGACGCGGAAGTCAAGGTGACGGGCAAGGCTCTTTACTCGGCCGACATCCGCGTGCCGGGCATGCTCTATGCCAGGATCCTGCGGCCACCCGCGCACGGCGCCAAATTGAAGAGCGTGGACACCGCACCCGCCAGGGAAATTGCCGGGGTGCAGGTTGTTCAAGACGGCGACCTGGTGGCGGTGCTGCATGAATTTCCCGACGTGGCGGAGACCGCCCTGGGAAAAATCAAGGCCGAGTTCGATGTGCCGGAGGCGACTGTGGATGATAAAAACATTTTTGATCATCTGTTGAGTGTCGCGCCCGCGGCGAATGTTTTGAACCAGGGAGGCGACCTGGACGATGGCAAAAAGCTCGCTGCCAAAAAATTCGAGTCAACCTATCTCAACAGCTACGTCGCCCATTCGGCGATGGAGACCCACGCCGCCCTGGCGCAAATCGAGGGCGACAAGGCGACGGTCTGGGCTTCAACCCAGAATCCCTTCGGCGCCCGCGACCAGATTGCCCAGGCGATTGGGTTGCCTGCGGAAAAGATCCGGGTCATCACCCCGTTCGTCGGCGGCGGGTTTGGTGGCAAGACCAATAACGCCGAAGCCGTGGAAGCCGCGCGCCTGGCCAAGGCTGTCGGCAAGCCGGTGCATGTCATGTGGACCCGCGAGGAGGAATTCTTCTTTGACACTTTCCGTCCAGCGGCGGTCGTCAAAATTAATTCCGGGGTGGATGGCTCCGGCAAAATGGCCTTTTGGGATTACGACGTGTTTTTTGCCGGCGACCGGGGCGCCCAGCAATTTTATACCGTGCCGAATCACCGCACCGCCGCGCATGGTGGCGGCTGGGGCGGGACGAAGGGATCGCATCCCCTTGCCACCGGCGCCTGGCGCGCGCCGGGCAACAACACCAACACGTTCGCCCGCGAATCGCAAATCGACATCATGGCTGCCGGCGCGGGATTTGATCCGGTGGTATTTCGGCTGAACAACCTGAGCGACGCCCGGATGGTCCGCGTGCTCAAAGCCGCCGCGGAGCACTTCGGCTGGACGCCGGCGAAGGCCCCCAGCAAGCGCGGTTACGGCGTGTCGTGCGGGATTGACGCCGGAACCTATGTGGCCGCCATCGCCGAAGTCGCCGTGGATGCCGCCAGGGGAACCGTGCAGGTCAAACGCGTCGTCTGCGCCCAGGACATGGGTGTGGTCATCAATCCCGAAGGCGCCAAGATCCAGATGGAAGGCTGCATCACGATGGGCCTGGGCTATGCACTCACGGAAGAGGTGCATTTCAAGGGCGGCCGGGTCCTGGACACGAACTACGACACCTATGAAATTCCGCGGTTCTCCTGGGTGCCGAAAATCGAAACCGTGCTCATCAAGAACAACGCAACCGCGCCGCAGGGCGGCGGCGAACCGGCAATCATCCTGATGGGCGCGCTGATCGCCAATGCCATCCACGACGCCACCGGCGCCCGGCTGTTCCAATTGCCCATGATGCCGGACCGGGTCAAGGCGGCCATCCAGAAAGTCTGACGGCCCCAGGGCGCGCGCCGGTGTCACCGCTCGTCCGGCTCGACCTGGAGCCGGCCGGCGCGGTCAAGCCTTAGAAGTTCCGCGCTGTAGCCTTTGCGGAAATTGGGATGCTTGAACTGATAACCCAGTTCCATTTTCAACCGGCGATTCGACACGCGTTTGTTGGTCACGCCGCGCTTGCGGTTTTCCGCGGAATTTTCCGGCTCGGATTGCGGCGGATATTTGCCGACGGTGCCCGCCAGCCACTGGAAAAAGTTCATCTGGCTGACTGGCTCGTCGTCCACGGCATTATATATTTCCCCGGCCCGGCCGCTCTTCAACGCCGCGATGATGCAGCCGATCAGATCGTCGCGGTGAATCATGTTCAGGAACCGCGAGCCGTCGCCTTCCATCCGCGCCTCGTTTTTCAAAAATTGCTTGAACCAGTGGCCGCGATCCGGGCCGTAAATGCCGGCCACACGCAGAATCACGGCCGGAAATTTGCGTTCGGCCACCACCGCCAGCAGCAGTTTTTCCGTTTCGAGCAAAACCTTCGCGGTTTCCACGGCCGGCTCGGTGGGACTGGACTCCTTGACCTGTGAGCCGTCGGTTTGGCCGTAAACGCTCGTGCTGCTGGTATAGACAAATTTTTTCGGTGGGTTCGGCGCGAGCCATTCAATCAGGCTGCGCGTACCTTGGAGATAAACCTGCCGGTAATCTTCCGCGCCGCCACCGGCGGCGACACAATTGACGACCCAATCAAACTCGCGCGGCAACTTGGCCAGCGTTTCCGGTTGGGTCACGTCGCCGAAGAGCGGCTGGATGCCGGCGGCTTTCAATTCGCTTTCCGCCGACGCATTCCGGCGCAGGCCGAAAACCTCGTGGCCCAAACGGACCAGTTCCACGCCGAGGGGCAACCCGACGTAGCCGCAGCCGACAATCAGACATTTCATTTATGATTTAAGATTGATGATTTATGATTGTTTCGCGCCCTGGGGCGTTGCTCAAATCGCAAATCGTAAATCATAAATCGTAAATCTTTTCAGTCCATCACCGCCGCAAAGCGCAGGCCACGGGTGCTGACGCGGAGCCGGTTGAAGCCAAACTCTTCCATCACCACTTCGTAAATCAGAACCCCGGTCAGGATCACGTCGGCGCGCAATTTTGGCAGGCCGGTGATTTCCTTGCGTTCAGTGAGCGGCAGACTCCAGAGCCGTTTCCGGTGCGCTTTCACCTGCTCCAGGCTGAGGCGCGTGGCCTCCAGGCGTTCGCGGTCATAGCGGTCGAGCTTCGCCTCGATGCGCGCGAGGATGCTTGACGTGCCGCCGGTGCCGACAAGCTGAATCCCGGCTGACGGGGAATCAGTTTCGCGGCGCAGGGCGGGTTCGAGTTTGGGGCGAACCTCGGTTTGTAGGAAATTTTTCAGCCAGTCGCGGCAGGCGGTGAATTCACCACGCGTCGGCGGGTTGCTGTGCGGAAATTTTTCAAGCAATCGCACCGAACCGAACTGGAAACTGTGCGCGAAATGCGTGCGTTCGCCCCGGCCAAGAATGAATTGCGTGCTGCCGCCACCGACATCCAGCAACAGCAGCGGTGCATTCGCCAATTCCATGTCGGTGGTCACGCCTTGAAACGCCCACCTGGCTTCCTGCCCGCCGGAAATGATTTCCACTTTCAGTCCCGACGCCGATTCGATGGCGGAAATCAAATCCTCGGGATTGACCGCGTCGCGCGCGGCGCTGGTGGCGATGACGCGGATGGACCGGGTGCCGTGCTGGTGCGCCGTCCGCGCAAAATCGGCGACGGCATTGGCCGAATAGGCGATGGGCTCCGACTGCAACCGGCGGGTTTCGTAAAAACCCCGGCCGAGGCGCGTTTGCCGGCTTTCCTCGTGCACCGGTTGCACGTTGCGCCCGGCCACATCGGCCACCAACAATTTGATCGAGTTGGTGCCGACATCAATCACGGCGCGGCGAACGGATTCCATGAGCCTCCAGACTACGAAGTGCGGTTGCGGAAGCCCAAGTGAAAAAATGTTACATTTCTGCGCGGGGTTGCGCTGAATCCGGCGGCGTGTATTTTTCCGCCATGAACCTTTACGTTTTGCGGCACGGCATCGCGGTGGAATCCGGCATGCCGGGTTACGAGAGAGATTCCGAGCGCCCGCTCACACCCAAAGGCAAACGCCAGCTTCGGCAAATCGCCGCCGCGACGAAGAAAATGGATTTGCGGTTCGACCTGATCCTTTCCAGTCCGTTTTTACGGGCAAAGCAAACCGCCGCAATCATCGTCGAATCTTTGACGTTGAAAAAACAACTCGCGTTTTCGGATGCGCTCACGCCTGACGGCAATCCGAAGGCGTTGATCCGGCAATTGAATGAATTAAAGCCCGTGCCCGAAAACGTTTTGCTCGTCGGCCATGAACCTTATTTGAGCCGGTTGATCGCGCTGTTGACAGCGGGGGAAACAGGCGTGGCGGTCGATTTGAAGAAGGGCGGCCTGGGCAAGCTGGAGGCGGAATCACTTCATGATGGCCGCTGCGCGACGCTCGTGTGGTTGCTCACCCCGCAGCAGATGGAATTGATGGTGTGATGCGAAGTGAGGTTGGATTTCAAGCTTCAGCTTGTTTGATCTGTGAACACGCTAAAGCGTGAACTCCAACTTCTGCCGGTTTGCTTCACCCGACGCGAAACGAAATTCGCTGAATCAAATCCCGCCCGAAGCTGTGCTGCAACCGGTCGAGAATTTCCTTGCGGCGGTAGCGGACGATCTCCGAGAGCCACACGTTGCTGTCCACGTTCACGAACAGCGTGCCTTTCCGCACCCCAGCCGGCTGGGCGTGCGCGACAATATTCGGGTCAATGAGCGAATTCCACACCTTGACGACCTCGGCTTCGGCCCGCCGCTGGTCCATGTGCAAATCCTTCGTCACCTGCGGCAGCACGTCGCCAACGCGGCGCGCGCACACGGCCTGCGCGGTTTCGAGCGGTGTGAGGTCCACGCCGCGCCATTGCGCGAGCACGCGACGGCGGGCGGACGTTTTCCCCGAACCCAACGGCGGCATGTATTTGGGCGGCGGCATGAAACCGGGAAATTTTCAACCGAACGCGTTGGGAAAGCAAGGTGGTAAAAAATTTGCGCTTGCCAACTTTGACTTTGTAACGCAAAGTGAATGGCATGGAAACAAACTGGGCCGCCGAACACCTGCAAACCATCCGCACCCTGATGGAGCGTTCCGCCGTTTACCGTCGGGCGCTCGCGCCGATCATGCTCTTTGCCGGCTTGACCGGGCTGGCGGCGATGGGACTGGGATTGTGCCTGGACATCAATTCCGGCCGTGGATTTTGCGGACTTTGGCTTGGGTCGGCGGTGGTGGCCGCAACCGGCGCCTTTCTCCTCGCCCGGCGGCAGGCGATAAAAGACCACGAGCCGTTCTGGTCACCCCCCACCCGGCGGGTCGCCCAAGCTTTGCTGCCACCCTTGCTGGCCGGATTATGTCTGGGACTGCTTTTAATGGTTTTTGGCCATGGAATTGAGCTGGCGGTATCATTGCTCTGGATTTTGTTTTACGGTTGCGCGCTTCATGCGGCAGGTTTTTTCATGCCGCGGGGAATAAAATGTTTTGGCTGGTTTTTTATCCTCAGTGCTTGCGGTCTTTTTTATGCCTTCATGCTCCATTGGTTCGATTTTGAGGTCAATCCGCACGAATTGATGGGTTTTTTCTTCGGCGTGCTGCACCTGACTTACGGGGCCTACCTGTATCTGACCGAAAAAGGAAAGAATGCGGTGTGAACCCGGAACCGTTTTTACAGCTCGACCGCGTGATCCACGAGAAGGGCCGGCTGGCCATCATGTCCATGCTGGCCGCCTCGCCGGAACTATCGTTTACCGAGCTGCGCGACGCGCTGACCATGACCGACGGCAATCTCACCACCCACATCCGTGCCTTGCAACAGGAAGGCTACGTGGCCGTGGCCAAGTCGTACCGGAAAAACCGCCCGCTCACCACCTGCTCGCTCACCCCCGCCGGCCGCAAGGCCTTTGCTGAGTACATCAACCTGCTGGAGCAAATCGTCCGGCAAAACAAGGCAAAGTAAAAAATGTTTGAACAAACTGAAACCGCCGCGGTCTTTCACTTTGTGATACAAAGTTAATTTGCCTGACGCATTATGAAAATCATCCGGGCCGAACATCTGGGCATGTGTTTCGGGGCGAAGGACGCCATCGCGCTGGCGCTGGGGGCCGCGAAACAGGAGCCGCTGACCATTCTGGGCGACCTCGTCCATAACGAAACCGTGTTGGCGGAACTGCGCGCGCAGGGCATCCGTCTGGCGCAACAGCCCGTCGGCGTGGACACGCGGACGGTGATGGTCACGGCCCACGGTGCGTCGGAACGCGCGATCAACGAAACGCGCGGACGCGGCCTGAACGTGCTCGAAGCGACCTGCCCGCTCGTGCACAATGCCCATCGCAGCCTGGCCAGGCTGGTGCGCGAAGGTTTTCATCCAATCATCATCGGCCGGCGCGATCACGTGGAAGTGCGCGGCATGACCGGAGACCTCGATGAGTTCGACGTGGTGCTGGACGAGGAAGGTGTGGCGAAGCTTTGCGAACGCCCCCGTTTCGGCGTCGTTTCCCAAACCACCCAGCCGGTTGACAGGGTCCGGCACCTGGTACGGCTGATCCGGGAACGTTTTCCGCAATCCGAAGTGCGCTTCGTTGACACCGTCTGCCAGCCAACAAAACAGCGGCAGAACGCGGCCATTGAACTCGCCCAAAAATGCGACGCGGTTATCGTCATCGGCGGCGCCCACAGCAACAACACGCAGGAACTCGTCCAAACCTGCTCCCGTTTTTGCGCGCGCGTGCATCACGTGCAGACCGCCGGTGATCTGCGGTCCGATTGGTTTGCCGGCGCACAGACCGTCGGTGTCACCGCCGGCACCTCGACGCCGGATGCGGTCATTAATGGAGTCGAACAATGGCTGATGCAAAATGCGGCAAGCCATTTGCCGGTCGTGGAATCCGGCCCTTTGTTTGAATCATTATCACTAATGCCTGTCGAATCAGGACAGAAAGTCCGCTGATTTAATCGCGCAAACAACGGGAAATTTTTATGCCTGTTTCCGAAACGTCAAACCCACAAGAAATCGGTGTGCTGCTGCGGGGCGAACTGGAACCGATCATCGCCTGGACCGGGCGGTGGAACACGCGGCGGTTTACGTTGCAAATTGCCACAATCATCGTGGGTACAGGCCTTTACGGCGCGGCGATGGGCTGGTGGCGCGACCCGCAACAGGCGCTGTACGTCGCCGTCAAATTTCCGCTCATCATCCTGCTCACCACGGCCGCCAACGCGCTGCTCAACGCCATGCTCGCGCCGTTGCTGGGTTTGAACATCCCATTTCGCCAGTCTTTCTCGGCCATTTTGATGAGCTTTGTCATCGCGGCAGTCATCCTCGGCGCGTTCAGCCCGCTGATGGCCTTTTTGATTTGGAACGCGCCGCCGATGTCATCGACGACACCATCCGAGTCAACCTACAACTTCATCAAACTCACGCAGGTTGCGGTTATTGCCTTTGCCGGGATAACGGGCAATGTGCGTCTGTTTCAATTGCTCTCCCGGCTGGGGGGCCGCCGGGTCGTCGCCTGCCGCGTGCTGTTTGCCTGGCTGGCGGGCAACCTGTTTCTCGGCAGCCAGCTCTCCTGGATTCTGCGCCCGTTCATCGGCTCGCCATCGCTGCCGGTGGAGTTTTTCCGCGCGACCGCCCTGCGCGGAAATTTCTACGAAAACGTTTTTCACTCGCTGCTGCAAATTTTCCAGCAATTCGACTAAACCAAAACTTCATTGACCTATGAACAACCAAAATTCCGGCCCGCCAATCCCACCGCAAATTCCACCACCGATTCCGCCCGTGATGCCGTCCGGCGGTCCACGATCGCTGGGCGATGACCCGGCCGAGCGCGCCGCGATTCCGAATGTCATCGTTGCCATCGAGGCCATTCTGCGGCAGCCGCGGCGCGTGATGTTCCAATTGCGTCAGCCGGGCGCAGGGCGGTTGATTACAGCGATGGTTTTGGTGTCGGTCGTGTGCAGTTTGATTTACGGCGTGGTGGCCGGCACGTTTTCCGGCGGGGTACAACTCTGGGCCGCACCCGTCAAAATCGCGGCGGGACTGATGATTTCCGCGCTGATTTGTCTGCCGAGCCTTTACATTTTCACGTGCCTGGGCGGTTCGCAGGCGCGGCTGGTTGAAGTTTCCGGCCTGCTGGCAGGGCTGCTGATGCTGATGACCATCCTGTTGATTGGTTTCGCGCCGGTGGCGTGGATTTTTTCGCAATCCACGGAATCACTCGCCTGGATGGGCACGTTGCATCTGATTTTCTGGTTCATTGCGACCTGTTTCGGGCTGCGATTTTTGGAGGCCGGATTTTCGCACTCGAACGCCCGGTCCCTCGCCGGGTTCCGCACCTGGGTGGTCATCTTCCTGCTGGTCGCGCTGCAAATGACGACCGCGCTGCGGCCGATCCTGGGAACCTCGAAAACTTTTTTGCCGGCGGAGAAAAAATTCTTTTTGGCCCACTGGGGCGATTGTTTGAAGGCCCCGGACGAGGCGTCAAAGTCGGAATCGCGTTGATCCTTCCATCAAATTATAACGGCCAATTGAGATCCTCACATGAAACCAACCGATCTTTTTCCCGTGGCGCGACTCGCGTCGTTCCTGAAACGGTGCGCCACCATTTTCAAGGTGGCGGGGATGGCGTTCCTCCTGCTGCTCCTGCTGATTCCGCTGGGCCTCATTCGCTCCGTGCTTCAGGAGCGGCTGGGCCGGCGAAATGATGCTGTCGCGGACATCACGTCGAGTTGGGGGGCGGCACAAAAGATCATTGGCCCGGTGCTGATCGTGCCCTACCGGCATGCGATCAAATCGTGGAGAGACCAGCCGGCTTCAGACGGCAAGATCCAGAAGGTGGAGGTGGTCGAATGGGCGGGGGCCAACGCCTGCTTCCTGCCGTCCACGTTTGCGGTGGACGGCGACATCACGCCCACGACGTTGCATCGCGGCATTTACAAGGCCGTGGTGTACCGGGGGCGCCTCGTGCTGGCTGCGCAGTTTGCCCGGCCCGATTTCGGGAGCCTGCGGATCGAGGACAAGGACGTCCTGTGGGAGGATGCGGTCGTCGCCTTCGCCATCCCCGACCTGCGCGGAGTGAAGGAGCAGTTGCAGTTGACGTGGGGCACGGAGACCCGGCCGCTCTTGCCAGGGAGCAAGCTGCGCGGTTTCACCTCGGGTGTGTTTGCCCGGGTCGGCGGCCTGCGGGAGAGCGAGGGCTGGATTCCGATGCGATTGGAACTGGCATTGAATGGCAGCGACGGACTGAGTTTCGCGCCCGTGGGTGAGAAGAACACGGTAAAGCTGTCGTCGCCCTGGCCCGACCCGAGTTTCCAGGGCGCCTTTCTGCCGTCCGAGCGCAAAATCACACCCGAAGGGTTCGAGGCCACCTGGGAGGTCTCCTACTACGGGCGCGACTATGCGCAGCAATGGATCGACCTTGAGGCCTCGACCGCGCTGAATCCCAGTTCGGCGAATGCCTCCCTGTTCGGAGTCAACTTCCTCACCGGCATTGACGCCTACCGCAACGTCGAGCGTGCCATCAAGTACGGGGCGCTTTTTCTCACGCTGGTGTTCGCAGCGTTTTTCCTCTTTGAAATCCTCTCCGCACTCCGGATTCATCCGTTTCAATACGCGCTGGTAGGTGCCGCCTTCTGCCTGTTCTACCTGGGTCTGCTGTCGCTCTCGGAGTTCGTGGTGTTTGGCCTGGCCTACCTGGCGGCGGCCGGAACCACCACGCTGCTGATTACTTTCTACTGCGCAAAGGTCCTTCACAGCGGCAGAAGGACCGCCATCGTCACGGGGCTCCTGGCCGCGATCTACGGATTCCTCTACATCGCGCTGCAACTCCAGGATTACTCGTTGCTCTTCGGAACTGCGGGCCTGTTCGCCGTCCTGGCTGTGCTCATCTACCTGACGAGAGACATTGACTGGTACGCGCACGACCAAGCTGGCCCTCCCGGAGCGTCTCCCGAAGAGGAGCGAACCTGAAGAACCCCGGGCGTCGGTTCCCCATGACTGCCACCACCAGCAATCCGACCTCGCTCGGCGTTTTTCTGCGCGCCCGGCCGGAACTGCTTCGCGAATGGATGATGTGCCGGCAATTGAATCTCATGATGTTTTGCGCCGTCGCCATTGTGTTCGGGGCGGGCGCTTATGGTGTGGTCATGGGATCATGGCGGGGGCTTGGGCAGGCGCTCTACACTGGCATCAAACTTCCGCTGGCCATCCTGTTGACCACCTTGGGCAACGGATTGCTGAACGGCATGTTGGCACCATTGCTCGGTCTCAATTTGACTTTCCGCCAGTCGCTGACCGCTGTCTTGATAAGTTTTGCCGTCGCTTCGGCGGTGCTGGGTGCGCTGAGTCCGGTCGCGTGGTTCGTCGTCTGGAACACGCCGCCGCTCACGGCCGCGATGCAGTTGTCGTCGCCGGAGTATGGTGTCATGCAATTGACGCTAGCGGGGTTCATTGCGCTGGCCGGCGTCGTGGGCAATGCCCATCTGCTGCCGCTCCTGTCGGAATGGGCGCGTAGTGTGTCCACAGCCCGGAAGGTTTTGTTTGCGTGGCTGGTGGGGAACCTGTTTCTTGGCAGTCAAATTTGCTGGGTGCTGCGGCCGTTTATCTGGGACCCGTCGCGGCCGGTGGAGTTTATTGGACGCGAATATTTTCACGGCAGTTTTTTTGAAACTGTCTTTGAGGCGGCACGCCGGTTGATATTTCAATGAAATCGCGAATAGCAAAAATTCTGGCCGGACTGGCGGCCCTGATGGTCGCTGCGATCATTTGGCTGCCATGCCTGCATTTACTTTTCGCCCGGCCGCTCTCTGAATTCCGCCAGAATCCAGGTCTTTCCCCCAAGGCACGGCAACTGGCGGCCCGGCATTTGCAGCTCTGGACGGACCCGGCATTGCGGGAACGGGAACTGGAAAAAATGCGGGCCAGCAATGCCGAATGGGATTTCATGGGGCGCGGCTACCTGGTCTGGTCGCTCGCCAACATGAGTTTGCGCGACCCGGCCTCCAAACCGCTTTATCTGCGAACGATGGACCAAATCATTGACGAAACCTTGCGGCTCGAAAAAGAGCAGGGGATGTATTTTTTTCTGATGGCCTATGCCAAGGAACGGCATTATCTGGTACAACCGGCGCATAGTCTGTTTCTGGACGGTGAAATCGCGTTGATGCTCGCCGCGCGACGGGTGGTGGAAGAGAAACCGGAATACAAGCCGCTGTTGACCGGGCGCGTGAACGCCATCGTCGAGCGCTTCCAAAAAAGTCCGCGGCTGCTGCTGGAAAGTTATCCCGACGAATGCTGGATGTTCGATCATTGCGTCGCGCTGGACGCCATCAAGATGGCTGATTACCTCGATGGCAGCGATCATTCGGCATTGATTCATGATTGGATTTCCATGGCGAAACAAAAACTCGTCGACCGGGAATCGGGTTTGTTGATTTCCAGTTTCATGACGGACGGCACGCCATTGGCCGGCCCGGAGGGTTCGTCCATTTGGATGGTGGCGCATTCCCTGCAACTCCTGGATGAGGATTTCGCACGTGATCAATATCAGCGTGCCCGAAAAGAACTCGGCGAAATCACGCTGGGTTTTGGTTACGCACACGAATGGCCGAAATCGTGGAAAGGCGAGGCCAATATTGATTCCGGCCCGATCATTCCGGTGTTTGAAATCAGCGCCGGTTCGAGCGGCATGGCTTTCGTTGGCGCCAGCACGTTCGGCGACGGGAAATTTCTCAGGTCGCTCGCTGCCACGCTGGATTTTGCCGGGTTCCCCTCGCGGACGGGCGGGCGGCTAAAATACTGCGCGAGCAATCAGGTGGGCGATGCCGCCCTGCTCTACGCCGCGACGCTCGGGCCGCTTTGGCAAAAGGTGAAAACCGGAGCAAAACCATGATAATAAAATTTTGGCAAAGTCTCGGGCTCTTCCGGCGGGCTGAATTCCTGTCACCCAGGGACCTGTTACAGCGCGCCAGCGCCATCAGCGTGTTGTTTCTGGTGGCCCATCTCGCCGGTCTCCGCGAGTTTACCAGCGTGTTGAATGGCACAGTCGGCTCGACTGCCGTGAATGTGAAGCTGGGCACATTTCTAGCGGCTGTTTACATCCTGTTGTACCTGGCGTCCGTCATTCTGGTTCCGGTGCTGGTTTTGGCAGCGTTGATGCTGATGGTTTGGCAGCGATGCGTTCGAAAAGAAGAAAATTTCTCGGGACCACGGACCTAAAGCCTAAAAAAACATGATGCCGTCAAGTCAGCCAACATCAGCGCCTGTTTTGATGGGCCTCTGTCGATATTCGAATGCTGCCGTCCTAGTTCTGGCTGCACTGTTCTTTTTTCTGATACCCGCCGCGATGGTCACCCGCGACCTGTTGGATCCAAACATCCGTTCCGCCGGCATACCCCGATGCGCATGGAAACTTCACCGGGATTTATCGCCTCGGTTTGAGCGCTGGGCTAGGCAGCGGCTCGATTCCAAACGCGCGGCAGAACTTCCCACCAGCAATATTTCGGGAACCGAATGGCCGCTGTTCGGAACGGTCTTTTATCTCTGGGCGACAGAATCGCTCCAGGATGAATGGGAGAAAGGCCATTCTCCCTATGCTGTCGCGCCGAAAGTTTATGCCCGGGGCGCTGTCCAGGCTGCGGCTCGTCTGGTTACGGACCCAACTCAGGCAAACTGGGTCAAAATTCATTGGGGCACGAATTATTTGAAAACCGAAAATGTTTTCTACCGGATGCTGGTCATCGCGGCGCTTACCAGCCATGTCCGGCTTACCGGAGACAAAGCATATCTCCCCCTGTTAAAAGACCAGGTGGACAGCTTGTCGGCCGAACTGGACGCCAGCGGGCATGGTTTGCTGGATGATTACCCCCGTCAATGCTACCCGGGGGACGTGCTGACGGCGATTGCAATGATTCAAAGAGCCGACAAGGTTCTCGGCGCTGATCATTCTGTATTTGTCAATCGTGCCATACGGGGGTTCCAAAACCGAGCGCTGGATTCCCGGGGACTGGTTCCATATTTAGCAGATGCTTCGCTGGGAGAACCAATCGGTACAAGCCGTGGCTGTGGCAATTCTTACGTCTCACTTTTTGCTCCGGAGATCTGGCCGGAACAAGCGCGAAAATGGTATGACCTTTACTCGCGGTATTTCTGGCAGGAAACCTGGACGTGTGCCGGCTTCCGGGAGTTTCCAAAGGATTTGCCCGGCAATGACTGGGATCTCGATGTAGACTCCGGACTGGTGCTCAAAGGTTTTGGCTGCGCCGCCTGTGCGTTTGGGGTTGGTGCCGCTCGTGTTAACGGACATTTTGAGCACGCGTATCCGCTCACAGCCGAGATGCTGGTTACCTCGTGGCCGCTTCCGAATGGCACGTGCTATTTACCCAAAGCGCTTTCTAACGCGGCGGATGCTCCCTGCCTCGGTGAGGCGGCGATCCTGTTTAACCTCACACGATTACCGGTCGAAGGAGCCATCAAGACTGGTGGTTTGATACCCAAGTTCGTCCTGATCGTTCTGGCAATGCAATATGGTTTTGGCCTGGTGGTGTTGATGGCTCCAATTATTTCATTCCGTCAGTGGCAGAAACACCACACCTCGATGATTCTTCGACGACCTGAAACACAATTTGGAATCTGGGTTGGCTTGCTGGTCACCTGTGTCCTCTGCCTGTTCTTTGGCAAAACACTCATCGCGCTGCTGTTCCTGGTGTGTGCCCAACTCTTTCCCCGGTATCACCGAAACAGAATTCCGCCGCCGGAACAACCAGCTGCCAAGCCTGCCAATGCATGAAGACAATGCGCGTTACAACAGTTTGTCTTGCCTGGCAAAGCATCACCGGCGGATTTTTTTTCTGACTAGACAAATTTGACCGCCGGGCGCGTCATACAGTCAAACATGCGCGGACTCGACCTCAGACGGCTCTACGACGAGCACGCCCAGGCGCTTTATGCCTTTCTCCTGAACCTGACCCGCGACGAAGCCGACACCCGCGACCTGCTCCAGGACGTTTTTGTCAAACTCGCCCGCGACCCGGAATTGTTGGCCAGCGTGCGGGACGAACGCGCGTTTCTCATCCGGCTGGCGCACAACGCGGCAATTGATTTGATCCGCCGGCACGGCACACGCGACAAAACCCGCGAACAGTTCGCTGCCGAAATTATCTCGCCGTTTGCGCCGGCGGGCGATCCGGACGAACAAACTTTTCGCGTCGTGCTGGCCGGGGCGTTGGCCGAATTGCCGCCCGAACAGCGCGTCGTGGTGCATTTGAAGCTTTGGGACGGACTGACCTTTGAGCAAATCGCCGGCGCGCTGGACATTCCATTGAACACCGCCGCCAGCCGTTATCGCTACGGGCTAGACAAATTGCGCGAGCAGTTGCGTCCATTGTATGAAGAGATCAAATAATTTTTATGGCGGCAACGAACACAAGACAAAGAATTTTCCCAACGCAGCGGCGCGGAGAACGCAGAGAAACGCAACGGGGTTTTGATCTGATTTTCTCTGCGAACCTCTGCGTTCTCTGCGTCTCTGCGTTAAAATCCGCTTTCCCAAAATGAAACCAGACGAGCTTGAACAAAAACTTTCGCGCCAGCCGTTCCGGCAAGTCCCCGCCGAATGGCGCGAGGAAATCCTTGCCGCCGCCGATGTGAATCGGCGGCAAGCAACAAGCTGCAAAGTTGGCCGCGAATTCACGTCCGCAGCCACGCGCCGTTCCCTGCTCTCAACCCTCAACGCTCAACTCTCAACCCTCCTGTGGCCTCATCCCAAGGCGTGGGCGGGACTGGCGGCAATTTGGATTTTGATTTTGGCCGTGAATTTTTCCGTGCGGGACAAGGCCCCGGTAGTGGCGGAAAAATCCGCGACGCCGTCGCCGGAAGTCATGGTGGAACTGCGGCAACAGCAGCGGATGCTGGCGGAATTAATCGGCCCCCGTGACACAAGTGTTGCGGACCGGTCCAAACCATTGGTGCCGCAGCCGCGCAGCGAATGCGTGGAGATTGTCACGGTGTGAACTGGTAGGGACAGCGCGCTGCGCTGTCCGGACGCCGCAGCGCGGCGTCCCTACCAAAAAAAATTATGAACGAAGAACCGAAAAGCCTCTGGAAAAAATCGTGGGCCGCGCGGACGCTTTTTGCACTCGCCTGTCTGATAACTTTGATTGCGCTGGTTTACGCCGAGGAGGACTGGCGCGGCTGGCACGCCTGGAACAAGTTCAAACAGGAATGGGAAGCCAAAGGCGAACATTTTGATTTTGCCAGCGTGGTCCCGCCGCCGGTGCCGGACGACCAGAATTTTGCCCTCGTGCCGATTTGGGTTGAATCCATCAAAGCCACGCTTGGCCCTGAAAGGGCGCGCCTTTGGTATGGAGATAAATTCCCTGACAACGGCCGCACCAATTTCACCGACCGGCTGGCGCTGGATATTGTTCGCAACAATGATTGGGGAAACGGGCCAACCAACGGCGACTGGGCGAAAGGAACCGTCATAGACCTCAAATCGTGGCAGGCATACTATCGTGCTCCAGCTCAAACAAATCGAAATTCGGCAATTGCGACCAATGAATTTCCAATCGCATCGCAGCCGCAATCGCCGGCCGAAGATGTTTTGCTGGCCTTGAGCAAATATGATCCGGCCATCGAGGAATTGCGCGAAGCCAGCCGGCTTTCTTATTCCCGGTTTCCGCTGGAATATGACAAGGACGATCTGGCGGCAATTTTACTCCCACACCTGGCAAAGCTGAAGCGATGCAGTCAGGTGCTGCAACTGCGCGCCATTGCCGAATTGCAAAACGGTCAAACCGAAAAGGCACTGGCCGACGTGACACTGGCGTTGCAACTGACCGGCAAAATCCGCACCGAGCCGTGTTTGATTTCTCATTTGGTCCGCATCGCGATGCTGCGAATCATTCTCCAGCCGGTCTGGGAAGGCTTGGCGGAACATAAATGGTCGGATGAACAACTGGTCGCGCTCGATGCGGAGCTGGCGAAGCTGGATTTTTTCCCGGATTACAAGCTGGCCATGCACAGCGAATTGGGTTTTCAAGGCGGCGAAATGGACCGCCTGCGCCGGCACCCGGAGCACTTGCAGGATTTCTGGGCCTTAGGTGGTGACGAAGCAAAAAGCAGCAAGCAACTTTTGCCGGGCAAAATCACGGCCCATTTGATCCCTGCCGGTTGGTTTTATCAAAACCATTTTCGTTGCGCCCGCATGATGATGGAATATTACATTCCATTGGCGAATGTGAACCAAGACACATTTTCGCCGGACTTGGCCCGTCACTGTGATGCCGCATTGACGGCTGAAATCAAATCCGCCAGTCCTTTCAATATGCTTGAACGATTGATGCTGCCTGCGCTGGGCAATGCCGCGAAGAAATTTGCCTATGGCCAGGCTTCGGTGAATCTGGCGCGCGTGGCGATTGCGCTGGAGCGTTACCGGCTGGCGCACGACGAATATCCCGAAGCGCTCGATATGCTGGTGCCACAGTTTATGGAAAAGCTTCCGCATGACATCATCAATGGCCAGCCGTTGCATTATCGCCGCACTTCGGATGGACAATTCGTTCTCTACTCGGTCGGTTGGAATGAAACGGATGACGGCGGGGAGGTTGCTTTCAAAAAAGACGGCGCGGTGGACATAAACAACGGCGATTGGGTCTGGCGCTATCCGGCCAAGTAATCAGCGGTGAACATCCAACATCGAACATTCAACAACCAACATCCAATAATCGGCTGATGGACGGGTCAATGGATGTTCGGCGTTGGATGTTGATTGTTTCATGTTTTCCCATCTCAATTATCTGTGTCCATCCCGCCTTCGTTTCACTTCGTCGTGGCAAGCCGTGTCCATCTGTGGTTAAACTTTTCCGGTGAACATCACCAACCTGAATCCCGACACGGACATTGGCGCGAGCGCGTGGCTCGTGGCGGTGGACGACCACCACATTTTGCTCGACGCCGGCATGCATCCCAAACGCGAAGGGCGCGAGGCCCTGCCGATGCTGGGCAAGGCGGGGAAAGTGGAGGTGGACGCGATTGCGATTTCACATTGCCACCACGACCACGTCGGCGGGTTGCCGGTGGCGGTGCGGCATTTTCCCAAGGCGCACGTGCTGATGAGCGAGTTGAGCTATTTCATCGTCGAACGCGTGCTGCACAATTCGGTGAACGTGATGACGCGCCAGCGCGACGAACTGGGCCTCCGGGAATATCCGCTCTGCACGCACGACGAGGTGGACGACATCGCCCCGCTGTTTCAAGGCTTCAAATACAACCGTGAAGTCGAATGGGCGGCGTTTCACAAAACCCGGCCGTTTCGTCACCGCCAACAATCCTCGCCTGATCAATTGTCACCCAAAGGAAAAACCAGGAGCGAATTGAACATTCCCCAAATACCAGCCAGTCCGTGCCATAGAAAAGAAACGGGTGCCGCTCTTGGGTTTCCCGGACCAGTTTGCCATTCGCGTTGACTCATGGCAAAACCTTACCCAAGGGTTGAGAGGTTTTCGGATCGTTGACTCATAACCCTGCTTACCGAACACGGGCTCTATCGAACACCAGTTTAAGCATTTGTTCAATCTGGTCTTTC
>Ga0208191_1000440_pt1 | contig 30393 bp, 21 predicted proteins | sample June2015DPH_13_5_FD_184709 | JGI IMG/M metagenome (GOLD analysis project Ga0208191, IMG submission 184709) | Peatland microbial communities from SPRUCE experiment site at the Marcell Experimental Forest, Minnesota, USA - June2015DPH_13_40... | ecosystem: Environmental > Terrestrial > Soil >... | reverse complement strand
TTCGTTTCCTGCGCCTGCCTGGATTTGAGGAACACCTCGAGTTGCACCGGCTGGACTGCCTGGCGAGCCATGGCGATTTAAGCACTTATGAAATGGCGAAGCGTCTGCTGGAGGAGACACCCGCAGAGGAAATCCGACCGGCGCCGCTCCTGCGGGGCGACGACCTGATTGCCCAAGGGTATTCGCCGGGGCCGATTTTTAAGGAAATCCTTCAGGCGGTTGAAGATGCGCAATTGGACGGCAAGATACACACCCCCGCCGAGGCGCTAAGCCTGGTGGTCGAGCGGTTTCCCCCTTCCCGCCCCCAGAAAATCAGCGGTCAGCCATCAGCGGTCAGCCTTCAGCAATCAGCCAAAAGCGAACGGAGTGATTCCAGGAGCTGAGAACTGAAAGCTGAAAGCTGATAGCTGAAAGCTGACCGGCTGGCAAAGGGCTTGACGTGAGGCTGGAAACCTGCAAGCCTTAACCCTTGGAGACGAACTAGACTTTTCCTTGCCCGCAAGCATCGAAAGGCTTGAGGGCTTTTTGGGGGGATTCGAGAAATGAACATGAGGCTGACTACGAAAATGACCTGTTTGCTCGGCATTCTGGCTGTGACGCTTGTGGCGTTGCCTGGGGCGGCCCCGGCACAAGACCTGGTAAAGGAAGCCCTAAGCGGATTTCCGACTCAGACGATTCGGCTGGAATTCTCAAGCCCCGCGAAGCTGCGGAGCCTTCCCAATTACGCGGGTCTCCGCCAACGCTACGTGGGACCGAGACTGCGCAAGCTTGTTGAGGCGCTTGGGCAACTCGGCATCCGCGAAGAGGATATCTCAGGTCTGGTTATGGGCTGGGAGCCGGGAAGCGCGGAAATGGCATTGTACGGCTTTGCCACCGGCCGCTTTAGCGCCCAAGCGATAACGGAAAGCGCTGAGCAGCGGAACATGGCGGCCACGCCGGTGGCAGGGAAGCCAGCCTACTGCCTCGAGGCGGGGTTGGCGGGGACGTGCGTCGTGGTGCTCCAGGATTCCCTCGGAGCGTTTGGCTCCCTGACGGCGCTTACTTCCATGCTGGAAGCGCGCGAGGGCCAGGCTCCCAGCCTCAGCTCTGACAACCGCTTTCCAAGTCTTGTGGCCGGCGCGAACAAGGACGCCCCGATCTGGGGCGTGGCCGTGGGTCCTGCGGTGGCGGATTGGTTCCGAGGTTCGATGCCCAACCAGGGGAACGTCAAACTGGACTGGGGTAAAGTTTTTGGAGATGTCAACTCCCTTACGTACAGTGTGACAGCCGGTGACAACGTCACCCTGGGCGTGAAGATGGACTGCAAGTCTTCGGAGTCTGCCGCCAGCTTGCGGCAGGTCCTGGAGGGCTTGAAATTGGTTCAGCAAATCGCCTGGGACAGCCAAAATCCGGGCAAGCCGAATCCTTACCGGGAAATGAATGTAGGACTACAAAGCAACCAGGTTTCTCTGAATCTCACCACAGGGTATTCGGAGCTGGAGCTCGCCAGCGGAGCTGCGGGGACGGGGAATTAAGTGGGCGGTTCCCGGCGGTCGAAGGTCAGGCCTTTAGCCCCAATTCTATTCACAATTCATAATCCTGAGGTCAGGAACACCCCTGTCCCCGACCCCGCAAACGTGTGCCCCCAGCCCCTGGCGCCCGTTCCCTGAAACTTAGCCCCTGCTCTTCCCCCACCTACGACCTACCAGTGCAGTAGGCAGTCGGCAGTAAGCAGAAGGCAGTCGGTAGAGAGTAGATGCTCTTCATTCTGACTCCTGACTCCTGAATCCTGGTTCCTGAAACCTGCTCTTCCCCCACCTGCCACCTACTGCCTACCGGCAACTAACTACCTGTCTTTTCAATAACATTCCCGCTTTGAGCGGCTAAGTACATTTATTATCAACAACATTCCCGCTTCTCCCCCACCTTTCCCACAGCGACCCTTTGTTTTCAACAACATTCCCGCGTCGCTCCTTCACTTTTTGAAATTACTACAGCCTTCCCTTTGACTGACGCGGACGACATGTTGTCCATTACAGTCGTCTGTGTAAAAAGTCCTGCCAGCTCTTCTACTCTCAAACGGACAAGCGACCAAGCAGCAGGGAGCAAGCGGTGCCAACAAGGAGCAGAGCAATTCATAATTCACAATTCAGAATTGGCCCCTTTCCCTGTCCTCTGTAACCTGTCCCCGGCTCTTCTGCCTCCTGACTCCTGAATCCTGTTCCTCCTCCACCTACCACATACCGCCTACCACCTACCTTTAGTTTCAATGACATTCCCGCATCGTTCCTTCACTTTTTAAAGTTACTAGTTTTTTCTTTCACTGTCCGCGGTGACATCTTGTCGCAGACCGCAGTGCATGCCAAGAGTCCCGCCAGCTCCAACTCCCCTCAAATGCAGTAGGCAGTCGGCAGTAAGCAGGAGGTAGTTGGCGGTGGCCAGAAGTAACAAGGCAACTCACAATCCATAATTCAGAATTCACAGTTCATAATTCTGAATTCAGCAATGCGCCAGGCGTCTGACACCCGGTCCCTGCTCTTCCCCCACCTACTACCTACCACATACCACCTACCATCTAAAGGCATTGAGCTTGGAGTTCTGCTTGGCGGCGGCGCTGCGCGGGCCGGTGGAATGCTGGGCATTCAGGCGCGTGGCGGCGAGCAACGCGGGCGTAAGTTGGGGTGATTTGCGTAAGGACAAGGACATGGTTCCTCCCGGGGCGTGACGTTAGCTCGACGAGGAAAGGACTTCCTCGGGGTAGGGCTTTTCACACTAGTAAGCTACCACAGCGGCGAGGCCTTGTCAAGAGACAATATGTTCACAGGCGTAGCCCAGGACCTCTTCAATTGAGTCATTGAATCATTGATCCATTGGCTCATTGAAGGGCTCTTACCTCGTCTTTTTCAATGAATCAATGACTCAATGGATCAATGGCTCAATCGCCGCAATCCCGTCAAAACCTTTCACTACCAAGACACCAAGGCACCAAGCGATCATAGGGCAATTCGCTGGTGCTGGTGTCATTTGGAACGGGGATCCACTCGATCCGCCGGTCATTCCCGCGAAAGCGGATATCCAGTCCGACGACAGCACATTTCCAAAGGTTTGCGGAATAGATTCCTCCCGCTTCAGTCCTCGCTTGTTGAGCTCGTGCATCAGGCAGACCTCATAGACGCTCTCCAGCAGGCCCGGGCCGCGCGCCCTATGCACCGCAATTGCAGCATCAACGATCTTTGAAGCAACTTCGTCAGTTTCCTTGGGGAATGGGCTCTCTTGGTGCCTTGGTGTCTTGGTGGTTCGGTTTGATGACCAATTTCTGATCAGTGTGCTGAAAAACGGGTAGTGGTTCCATTGGGAGCGCAGTCATTCCCGCAACACGCGCAACGCCCCTGTCACCGCGTCCTATCCATGGCCTGTCCCGGCTTCTTAACGGTCCCGCAAGGCGGGATGTCGGCGCCACCCGCGGCCAGTCTGTACGAGTGGCTGGCGATGATCGGCCAGGAGGGGGCCGGTGGGAGCGGATCAGGTTTTGGCGACGCACCGGTACCTTAATAGTTACTGACTCCATTTCTCTTGACATTCCGGGCGTGCGAGACTAGTTTACCGTCGGATAGTTTCAGCTAACACAATTGAACGACGAACCGTTTGAGGCTGCTGCTGCGCATCTGACCGATGATGTGTTCGCCGTTGCGTGAGGCGGCCATGAAAGTGCAAGGCTCCTCTCCTCTTTCTCTCTCTTCATCTCTATTCGTTTCCTGGCGCACACCAAGGAGGGCCTTCGGAGAGTGTCTACGTGGCGGTCTGTTGACGAAGGGACCGCCAACCCGGATCTCTTTGTTTGTTTCATTTCCACCGAAATGATTGGAGGTCAGTCATGACCAGCAAAAGAAGTTTCTCGAGTCTCTTGATTTCTATCATTGTGCCGCTCTTATTGCTTGTATTCCCCGCTCGCATCGGCACAGCAGCCAAGCGGGCGAACGCGCGTGCGGTCGACGAAGTCAAGCAGCGATCTGCCGCCTCTTATGGCAAGTTGCCGCTGAGCTTCGAGATAAACCAAGGCCAGACCGACCCGCGTGTCAAATTCCTCTCGCGCGGCGGCGGATACACGCTGTTCCTGACTGGAAACGAGGCAGTCCTCTCCTTGCAGAAGGCGACGGGCGTAGCGCCGCCTTTTAGCGCGGCACGTGCCGGGCTAAAACCCGGCGCTACGACATCAGTTGATAAGCCCACAACTGACAACGGAGCACGGACAACGATCGCCGTTCTTCGCACGCGACTCGTGGGTGCAAACGTCAAAGCCGCAGTAACCGGCGCCGAGGAACTCCCCGGCACGAGCAATTATTTCATCGGCAACGATCCGCAGAAATGGCGCACGAACGTGCCGAATTACGCCAAGGTGAGATACCAGGGCGTCTATCCCGGCATCGACTTGGTTTATTACGGCAACCAGGGCGGGCAGCTTGAATATGACTTTGTCGTGGCCCCCGGCGCCGACCCAAGCGTGGTCACGTTGGAGGTAGGGGCGGAGGGCGTGCGTCCGGCCAAGGGGCAGCGCCGCTCGCCCTTACAAATCGCGGCCGATGGCGACCTCGTGGTCAAAACCGAGGGGGGCGAAATCCGCTTCCAGAAGCCTGTTGTTTATCAACCGATGAGAGGTGATCCAAAACCCCAAGTCCAAAATCGAAAATTGCTGGACGGTCGCTACGTTCTTCTGGCTGGCAATCGCGTCGGGTTCGAAATACCCAACTATGACAAGACCAAGCCACTCGTCATCGACCCGGTGCTGACTTACTCCACCTACCTCGGGGGGAGCGGCGACGAGAACCCATACGGATTAGGCGGCGTTGCTGTCGACGCATCGGGCAATGCCTATGTGACAGCATATACCCAGTCAATCAATTTCCCCATTACTGTGGGTGCCTATCAAACCACCTCATCCACGGGGAGCGCTTTCGTCACGAAGTTCAACGCTTCGGGCTCTGAACACGTGTACTCAACATATTTTGGAGGTAATCTTGCCATCACCACCGCGATTGCCGTAGACACTCAGGGCTACGCCTATATCGCCGGATATACCTGGCCAAACGGTATACCGACAACTACGGGCGCATTCCAGACTGTTGGTGCCGGCATCTATCCCAACGCGTTTATCGCGAAGCTGGACCCAACAGGCTCTTCACTGGTTTACTCGACCTACGTCGGAGGAACTGCAAACACGGAAGCATTCGCTCTCGCGGTTGATTCTACTGGCAACGCTTACGTCGCCGGCCAGACCAACTCCACGGATTTCCCAACGACCTCAAACGGGGCCGACCGTACGTGCGGCACCGACGGACTTTGCAACCCTTCCGGCGGATACGGAACCCTCGACGCGTTTTTCCTGGAGTTGGACCCTACAGGCTCCAACTTGCTTTACTCGACCTATCTGGGTGGCTCTGACGTGGATATCGCTCGGGGTGTGGCGCTGGATGCTTCCGGGAATGCTTACGTGGCGGGGTTCACCTTCTCAAGCGACTTTCCCACAACTCCCGGCGCCTTCCAGACTTCGGGGTCGCTTGCTGCTTTCGTGGTGAAGGTTGCCCCCTCCCTCTCGGGAAGTAGCTCTGTGATTTACTCGACTTTGCTAAACGGTAGCGGTGACGACCGAGGAACGGGAATCGCTGTCGACCCCGCGGGCAACGCCTATGTCGTTGGAATCACGAATTCATCAAATTTCCCCGCGACGCCGGGTGCATTTCAGCCCACGCCGGGCGGGGGGTACGACGCTTTCGTTGCGAAGTTGAATCCCGCAGGATCCGGCCTCGTATATTGCACATACTTGGGCGGTTCTAGTGATGAGGGGTTCGAGTACGGCACTGACGCCATCGGCGCAATCGCGTTGGACGCCTCGGGCAATGCCTACGTTACTGGCTATACTCGGTCCGGAAACTTCCCCACAGCCAGTCCCCTTCAGCCTGGGCTCGGTGGAGGTGGCAGTAGTTGCCCTGCGTCGGACTTCATTCCGGCGGGCCCGTGTCCCGACGCGTATGTGGCCAAATTGAACAGCGCCGGCAGCGCGCTGATCTTCTCCACGTATCTTGGAGGCTCGGCCGATGATAAAGGAATCGGGGTGGCTGTCGACGGCTCAGGAAACGTTTACGCCGTTGGAACTACCCAATCCAGTGATTTCCCAGTCATGAACGCATTCCAGTCCTCCAACGCGGGCGCCACTGACGCCTTCGTGGTGAAGCTATCGGGCTTAGCGCTTCCGGTGACGACGCTGTCATCCTTGAGCCTGAACTTTGGGAACCAAATCGTCGGCACAACCAGTGCTCCGCAGACAGTGACGCTGACCAACGCCGGCGACGCACCGTTGACCATTTCGGGCCTGGCGCTCACGGGCACCAACGCTGGGGACTATGCCCAGACGAACACCTGCCCTATTTCCCCTGCGACTCTTAACCCTGGCTCCACTTGCACGATCAGCGTCACCTTCACGCCCGGCCAGATCGGCACGCTAACCGGCACGTTGACGATCACCGACAACAGCAATGATGTGGCGGGCAGCACGCAGACGGTCGCCCTGAGCGGCGGGGGCGTCACCTCGATCACCGGCCCGGCGGTAAGTCTGGCGCCTCCAAGCCTCACTTTCCCGGCCCAGACCCTGGAAACCACTAGCTTACCCCAGGTCGTGACACTGACGAATACCGGAGCCTTGCCATTGACGATTTTTAGCATCGTCACCAGCGCCAACTATACGCAGACGAGCACGTGTACTCCTCCCTACACCCTCGCGTCGCTAGCCCATTGCTTCATCAGTGTGACGTTCACAGCGACGGTTGCCGGACCTGATCCCGGAACGCTTACGATCACCGACAACAACAATGGGGTGCCGGGCAGCACGCAGACGGTTGGCCTGAGCGGCACGGGCGCGTCTCCCGTGCCCCAAATCAACCAACCGCTGGTCCCCGAGAGCGCCGTGCCGGGCGGAGCAGGGTTCACGCTTACGGTGAATGGCGCGGGGTTCGTGTCGGGTTCGGGCTTCAACTCGGTGGTGAAGTGGAATGGCAGCGCGCTCGCCACGACCTTCGTTAGCGCCAATCAATTGACCGCGATGGTGCCAGCCACAGACATCGCCACAGCCGGAACGTCGATGGTGACCGTAGTGAACCCGAGCGGCCCCGCCTCGAACGTTGTCTTCTTCCAGATCACCAACCTCACGCCCTCCGTGAGTCTCGCCAACGCGCCTGGGTCGCCGATCGCTGTGGCGAGCCCTCCTGGCGGCACCGGGAGCAACCCCATATCGATCGCGGTGGGGGATTTCAATGGCGATGGGAAGTTAGACCTGGCAATCGCCAATAACTGTGTTTCCTGCTCTCCCGATTATCCGAGCACCCTCACAATTGTACTGGGAAACGGAGACGGAACCTTCATAACAGCGCCTGGCTCGCCGATAACGGTAGCATTCGGCCCCGAATTCGTCGGGGCGGGAGATTTCAACGGCGATGGGAACTTGGACTTGGCGGTCGCGAACATGTTTGGGAACGGCCTAACCATTCTGCTGGGCAACGGGCATGGTACTTTCACGCCCGCCGCTGGCTCGCCGATCGCAGTAGGCGTCAACCCGGTTTCGTTTGCCATAGGAGACTTCAACGGTGATGGCAAGCTGGACTTGGCGGTCACAAACGGCAGCACCGAGAGCCATAACCTAACCATCCTGTTGGGGAACGGAGACGGAACTTTTACACCCGTTGCCTCACCACCGGCCACAGGCTCCGGCCCCGCGGGAATCGCCATTGGGGACTTCAACGGCGACGGGAAGCCGGACTTGGCGGTGACAAACGTGTTTGACAATACCGTCACCATTTTGTTGGGAAATGGAGACGGCACCTTCACGCCCACGGCCTCGTCGCCGCTTGCCGTGGGCACGTTCCCGTGGGCGGTGGCGGCCGGCGATTTCAATGGGGATGGGAAGCTGGACCTGGCAGTCGCGAACATCCAAAGCAACAACGTGACCGTCCTGCTAGGCAAGGGTGATGGGACATTCACGCCAGCCTCGGGCTCTCCCGTCGCTGTGGGCATCGGCCCCAATGCCGTGGCCGTAGGCGACTTCAACGGGGACGGGAAGCTCGACTTGGCCGTCTCGAACCACGGAAGCAACAACGTGACCATCTTGCTGGGCAACGGCAATGGGACATTTACGCCGGCGTCGGGCTCTCCCGTCGCTGTGGGTACCGGCCCCGATGCCGTGGCCGTGGGAGATTTCAACAGGGACGGCAGGCTTGACCTGGCGACCGCAAATAACAGCGGCAACACGGTCTCCATCCTCTTGCAGGTCCCGGTCGCTTCGCCCTCCCCCACCAGCCTGCCCTTCGGCAATCAAAACGTCGGCACCACCAGCGGCACTCAGTCCGTGACGCTGACGAACACGGGCAGCGCGCCGATGGCTATCAGCAGCGTGAGTCTGTCCGGGGCGAACGCCGCGAATTTTGCGCTACCGGGGAACACCTGCCCCATGTTGACGCCCCCGGCGTCCTGTGCCCCGTCCACATGGTTCTTCAACGCGTTCCCCGTGACCTCTCCTCCTTTCTCCAGCATATTCTATGTCACTGCTCCCAACGCTAACGGCGACCGCTTGGTCGTGGGCGCACCCACAGGTGGAACGCCGGCCTTCATCACAGCGCTCAATCTTGTTCCGGCTCCCAACGCCACGAATCAGGAGTTCTGCGACTTCGTGCAGCTTGTCACGGGAGTGCAAGCGCTGGCCTACGTGCCCACGGCTGCCGAACGCGGCGGGAACTTCAGCGCTTTCGCGAGTTTGTTCATCGATCCGCTGACCGGCTTGCTGTTCCCGGGTGGAATCATCCCACTATCCAGGTCCGACGTTTGGGCATGGCGAGTCCCTGGAAATGCGTTCAGTCCTCCTGCCGGTCTCGCGCCGGGCGCGACTTGCGCCATCAATGTGTCGTTCTCACCTCTGACTACGGGCGCCTCCTCGGCACAGGTCACGATTGGCGACAATGCTTCGGGAGCATTCCAAGTTATCAGCCTGAGCGGCACCGGTGTTTACGCCTCGACCACGGGCCCGGCGGTAAGTCTGGCGCCTGCAAGCCTCAGTTTCCCGGCCCAGAACGTGGGAACCACTAGCTCGCCCCTGGTCGTGACACTGACGAACAGCGGAGTCTCGTCATTGACGATTTCAAGCATCGCCACCAGCAGCGACTATGCGCAGACCAACACGTGTCTTAGTCCTTCCCCGACCCTCGCGCCGCTAGCCAATTGCTCCATCAGTGTGACGTTCACACCGACGGTTGCCGGCTCTGACCCCGGAACGCTTACCATCACCGACAACGCCGGTACGCAGTCTGTGCCGCTCGCAGCCACTTTCACCACGCCGCGGCAGCCGGTCTCCCCGAACGCCTCAACCACTTTCACGAACGCCGCAATAATGAGTGAGACGGTGACGCTTCCTCCCGATGTGATCATGAATGGCACTGTCTCCAAGGCGGTCAGCTTCATACCGGTGCCGCCCGCTGTTTTTAGCTCAACCAGACTCCCTGGCACACCCCAGTACCCGAACTGGTCCGGCGGCATCACACCTATCCCTGCCCAGACGAGCTGCACCGTCATTGCCAATACCGGTGGCAACTGTATGGTCATAAGGGACCTGTGCTACAACGCGAATGGCAACCCCATTACCTGCGACATAACCGCGCCCACGACTCCTATCCAACTCACCGCTCAGTACGGGACGACGTCGTCACCATCCTGCCCTGGCTATATCATAGCCGACGACAATAAGCCGAACTGGGCGAACATCACGAACGCGTATTACCCGGGCGACACCACCATCGGGGGAGGGACTAAGACCTTGAACACGGACACGGCCGTTGTCGACCTCGGGGCGGGGAACTGTGTTCCCTTCGGAGCCACTTTCACCACGGCGCAGCAGCCGGTCTCCCCGGGCACCTCAACCACTTTCACCAACCCCGCAATAATGAGTGAGACGGTGACGCTTCCTTCCGATGCGATCATGAACGGCACTGCCTCCAAGGCGGTCAGCTTCATACCAGTGTCGCCCGCTGTTTTTAGCTCAACCAGACTCCCTGGCACGCCCCAGAGCCCGAACTGGTCCGGCGGCATCACACCTATCCCTGCCGGGACGACCTGCACCGTCATCGCGAATACCGGAGGCAACTGTGTAGTCATAAGGGACCTGTGCTACGACTTGAACGGCAACTCCATTAAGTGCGACATAACCGCGCCGACGACTCCTATCCAACTCACCGCCCACTACGAGACGCCGTCGTCACCATCCTGCCCTGGCTATATCATAGCCGACGACGATCAGACGAACTGGGCGGTCATCACGAACGCGTATTCCCCGGGCGACACCACCATCGGGGGAGGGACTAAGACCTTGAACACGGACACGGCCGTTGTCGACCTCGGGGCGGTGAACTGTGTCACCTCGACCACCGGCCCGGCGGTAAGTCTGGCGCCTCCAAGCCTCAGTTTCCCGGCCCCTAGCTCACCCCTGGTCGTGACACTGACGAACACCGGAGTCTCGCCATTGACGATTTCAAGCATCGCCACCAGCGCCACCAGCGGCGACTATACGCAGACGAACACGTGTCCTATTCCTCCCGCGACCCTCGCGCCGCAAGCCAATTGCATCATCACTGTGACGTTCACACGGACGGTTCCCGGCTCTGATCCCGGAACGCTTACGATCACCGACAACGCCAGTGATAGCCCGCAGTCTGTCTCGCTCGCAGCCACTTTCACCACGCCGCAGCAGCCGGTCTCCCCGGGCACCTCAACCACTTTCAACAACGCTACAATAATGAGCGAGACGGTGCTGCTTCCTCCCGATGCGAACATGACGGGTACCGGTACTGTTGCCACTGCCTTCAAGGCGGTCAGCTTCATACCAGTGACGCCCGCTGTTTTTAGCTCAACCAGACTCCCTGGCACGAAACAGGACCCGAACTGGTCCGGCGGCAGCACACCTATACCTGCCGGGACGACCTGCACCGTCATCGCGGGTACCGGTGGCAACTGTATAGTCATAAGGGACCTGTGCTTCGACTCGAATCACAAATCCATTACCTGCGACATAACCGCGCCGACGACTCCTATCCAACTCACCTCTCACTACGAGACGCCGTCGCCAGCATCCTGCCCAGGCTATATCATAGCCGACGACGGTCAGCCGAACTGGGCGGTCATCACGAACGAGTATTACCCGAGCAACACCACTATCGGGGGAGGGACTAAGACCTTGAACACGGACACGGCCGTTGTCGACCTCGGGGCGGGGAACTGTGCCAGCGCCTTCTCGGGCACTACAGCTCCGACGACTAGCGCCGTTACTATTCCCTCCATGCCTAACGGGGCCAACGGGTGGTTTACCACCAGCCCCGTAACCGTGATCCTCACGTCGACCGACACGACGCTGGTGAAACAGATCGACTATTCCATTAACGGTGTGGCACAGCCGACGGTGCACGGCGCTTCTACTCTTCTCCAGATCACCAATCAGGGCGTGACGACCATTTCCTATCAGGCCACGGATGAAGCTAGGAATGTGGAGGCCCCAAAAACGCTGGCTGTTAAGATCGATACCACACCTCCGGTGGTCAGCGTGACTGGTGTCACAAACGGAGCGACCTACACATTCGGTGCTGTGCCAACTGCCGGCTGTAACACCACCGATGCCATCTCCGGAGTTGCCACGAAGGCAACCGTCAAATTGACCGGCGGAGTCCCTCCGGGAGTCGGGAGCTTTACGGCAACCTGTAGCGGCGCGGTGGACGTGGCCGGCAACCCGCAGGCGGCACCGGTGACTGCGACCTACACGGTGACGCCCGGGCCGCTGGCTAGCGTCTCGCCATCGAGCATTAACTTCGGCACGGTCTATCTAGGTACGATTACAACCAAGAACGTGACGGTGACCAACCAAGGGGACGCGCCAATGACGATCACTGATCCTCTTCTTTCGATTGTGTCCGGAGGAAATTGGTTTGTCGCGCTTAACCTCTGCCCGAAGTCGTTGGCTGCGGGAAAGAGTTGCACGATTTACGTAATCTTCGTCGCGGGGCCCTACTACGCTCCGCAAACAGCCACGCTGAAGGTCATGGATAACGCTCCTGGCAGCCCGCAGACGGTCGTGCTTAGCGCCACGGTGATCAATCCTCAGGCCCACTTGAGTGCGACGGGCTTGAGCTTCGGTACACAGAAGGTGGGTACGAGCAGCGCGGCCAAAGCTGTGACGCTCACGAACACGGGCGCTACGGCGCTGGCGATCACCAGCATCGCGATCGCCGGTACAAACCCGCTGGATTTCGTGCAAACGAATAACTGTCCGAGTTCACTGGCGGCGAATGCCGGTTGCACGGTTTATGTCACATTCAAGCCCACGGCGTCAGGTTTGCGGTCGGCGAGCGCAGTGATTACGGACAACGCCCAAAACAGCCCGCAGAATATATCGCTTTCGGGCACGGGAAAATAGAGGGGACGACTGGGGGCGCCAGGCGTGCGGAAAAAACAAACAGGCGCGGGTGCCCCCACTCTTCCCCGGTTACCGCCGCAGCGAGCGGAGGCGCGGCAGGGTCTTGGAGGCTACTTAGCTAGTCACGTTCGCAGACGTGGCGGAGAGCGCCATGTATGTGCCGATCGTGGGTGGTGGTGTCATTTGGGATGGGATCCCTCTCGAAACGCCGGTCATTCCCGCGAAAGCGGGAATCCAGTCCGTCGACAACGCATTTTCCGAGGCAGAGGCGAAAGCCTCTGCCTCTTGTTTTTGACGGAAGAGAACTTCGGCGGGGCAGCAGCGGTGGGGTTTTTCTTCAGCCCCTGGTGGGCTGCGACCAGCGAGTGGATTCCGCGTAGATAGGTTTCAGGTCGGCGCGTTCGATTACCTTCTCCGCGCCAGCCTCCTTGCGGATTTCGTCGAGCAATCGTAGCGCCTCCCGATAATGGGGTGTGGCTTCTGTTCCATTACCGGTGGCGCGCAGGGCCGTCGCCAGGAGGTAGTGGTCCTTGGCAAGCAGAGTTCGTAACCCCAGCTTTTCAGCTTTGCCCAGGGCAGGCTCGAGTTCCTGCCGGGCGCGGGAATAATCTTTGTTGTTCACCAAGGCCTCACCCAGGTCAACCGAGCACTCTACCGATAGATACTTCAGCCCCAGGCTGTCCGCTTCCTGAGCGAGCGCCTTCAAGGAGCTGATCGCCTCCCGCGAGCGCCCTTCCCGCATGGCTACCTTGGCCAGGCCGATTTTGGACGCCTGCACCTGGTCGCGATCCTTGGTGTGCGATGCCGCCTGAAGGGCTTGCCCGTAAAGCGTTTGGGCTGACTTGAAGTCGCCTCGATAGAAGGCGCTGTCCCCCTGAAAGTTCAGTGTCTGGGCAACACGGGGTTGGCTTTTAAGCTCGCGGGCCAGGCTAAGCGCTTCATCCAGAGTCTTCTGACCTTCTTCCCACCGTCCCGCCTCGGCCAGCGCGCCGCCGTAGCTGCCCAAAATGTCGGCCATGGTGGGGCTGCGGTCCTGAAGCTCCCGAAAGGTCTTGAGAGCCTCTTGCTCGGAATTCAGAGCCGCGCCGTAGCGGCCCTGGTGGCCATACAATGTCCCCAGGCCGTAGGAATCGATGGCCGCGGTTCGCTTGTCGCCGGCGCTGCGGTGGAGATCGAGGGCGCGAAGATACTGGCTGAGGGCCTGGTCGTATTGCCCCAGCTTGACGTTCGTCTCCGCCAAATTGTGCACGGTCTCCGCGATTTCGTTCGGGACCTTCAATTTCTCGCGCAACTGAAGAGCCTGCTGATAATAGGTCAGGGCGTCTTCGTAGTCGCCTTTGGAGAAATGGCAGTTCCCGATATTGTTCAGGCACAGTGCCTGATTGGTCTCGTCGCCCGCATCGCGCTGGATTTCGAGCGACTCCTTGTACATTTTGAGCGCCTGGTCGTGCTGGCCGCGGTCCTCGTAGAAGTTGGCGAGATCGATCAGCGTGTTGCCCGCCTCCTTCTTGGCGCCCATTTCCTGCTCCACTTTCAAGGTCTCGTTGAAACTAGCCAGGGCCGCGTCCGGCTTGCCGAGGAGAGAATAGACCTGGGCCATTCCGTTCAGGGAGGCGGCTACGCCCCGCTTCTGGCCAAGGCGGCGCTGGATAGCGAGCGACTCCTGGAAGTTGCGCAGAGCTTCCTCCGGCTTATTCATGAACTGGTAGGCGTTGCCGATGGCTTGCAGAATCAGCGCCTTCTTCTCGTCGTTTCCGAGTTCGATGGAGAGCGTGAGGCCACGGTTCAGGTAATCGAGACTGCCCTGCGGATTATCGCTCTCGATCTCCACGCAACCCATCTTCCATAGCGCCTCCACGGATTGCGGATCGGCTTTCAGTACCGCCGCGTAGTGCTCGCGAGCTTTTTGGGACGCGCCGGTCTCTTCGTAGAGCGAGCCAAGGGCGAACTGGACGTCGGCATCGCCAGGCGAGGCCCTGGCGAGATTCTCGTAGGACTCGATGGCTTTTGGGTAGTCCTTCATGATCCCCGCATAGCTGGCGGCAATCAAGTACTTTTCCTGGGGCGACAGGTTTTGGCTGAGATCAACGGCCTTGCGCGAGAGCTGTTCGGCTTCGCTCTCACGGCCCAGGTTGGCGTCGGCCTGAGCAAGCCTGGAATAAGCCAGCGCGAACTCCGGGTCTTGCTGGATAGAAGCCTGGAGCTGCTTCTGGGCCTCGAGATATCTCCCCTGGCGCAGGAGTTGAAGGCCCTCATTGTAGTAACGGAGCGCCGGCAGAGATTTCGAGGAGGGCTTGAACGACTGCGTCTGGAGCTCCTTGACGATGGCCGGAGAGAGGGCAAGGTTTTGCCGGATGGCTTCGGCCAAACGATCCACAGCTTCGGGAACCGCCTTCTCGTTCGGAGCTTCTGCCATGAGGGCTGCGGTGCGGTCGTGCTTCAGATCCTGGAGCTTGGCGTCGATACGAATTTGATCTCCAAACCTGGCATATTGCCCCCAGACCACGGTCTCCGCGCTGCTGAATTCCGCCAGGCGGCGAAGGGTATTGGGGTCCAAGGTGGAGTCCGGCGATATTTGCAGGTCGTGTAAAACCTGATGCAGGCGGTCGGAAGAAACCATCCGCAGGTGGGATGACTGCCCCACGTCCGTGCTCAACATTTCGGCCAGACTCGATCCGAGCCAGTCGAGCTTGGGGTCTCCCGAAGCATTGCGGAAAGGAAGAATCGCCAGGGAAATAGCCGGCTGCGCCGGCTTGGTCCCAGGCCCGAAGATTTTTCCCCGGAACACAAAGCCGATGATCAGGAGCAGAAGCAGGGCCAGCCCCGGCGCGATCCATTTCGTCCCGAACTCCTCCACCATCCGGAAGCGCGGCATGTGCAGAGGGGTAACGCCCTTGCGTGGGCCTTGACGGGCTTCGAGGTCCCGCAAAATTTCCTGCGCGCTCGCATAGCGACGCTCCGGGTCAATCTCCAGGCACCGGACCACGATGTCATTCATGAACTTCGGAATCCCAGGATCCAGCTTGACTGGCGGGACGGCTCGCTCCTGGGTGCGTTTCAACAGGGCAGCGATGGAGCTTGTGGCCTCATACGGCGATATGCCGGTAAGCAACTCGTAGAGAATAATACCGAGTGAGAACAGGTCAGACCTGGAATCGATTTCCTCGCCCTTGGCTTGCTCTGGCGACATGAATTCCGGGGTACCCACCACCACGCCCGTTTGCGTCAGGCCGGGCATTTCCCGCGAGCGCGCGATCCCAAAATCCATGACCACAACCCGACCGTGCTTGTCCACCATGATGTTCTGGGGCTTGAGGTCGCGGTGGATCACACCTTCCGCGTGCGCGGCATCCAGGGCGCGGCAAACTTGCTCGATGACCTCTGCCGCTTCTTCTGGCTGGAGCTTCCCTCGCTCGGCACGAATACTCTTCAGGTCGCGGCCGTCGACGTACTCCATGGAAATGAACTTCGCCCCCTCGGCCTCTCCCAGGTCAAAGATGCGAATCACATTCTTGTGTGTGACCTGCCGCGCCAGGATCAATTCCTGCTTGAATCGCCGCAAGACGTCTGGATGCCCCGCCAGCTCAGGGCGAATCACTTTCAGCGCAACCAGCCGGTCGACCTCGCGATCTCGAGCCTTGTAAACCGCTCCCATGCCACCTTGCCCGAGCAGTTCTAAAATCTCATATCGCCCCCCCAAAACATGCCCTGGTTGCAGCGCCTGGGAGGAACCGGCGAGGGTCGTCCCGCCCTCAGCGGGTGTGCGCATGGACCAACCTTCCGCCACTCCGCTGGTCGCTGTCATGCCCTCAAAGTCAAACGGGGCATTACACTTTTCGCATCGAGTTGCTGCGGCAGGATTGATGTGTCTACACTGGGGGCATTGCATGAATCAGTGCCTTCTCAATAGTTGACTGCTGGGTTCTACTTTACGGGTTTCGGCCTGCCAAAATCAAGGACTAGTGCGTCTTGATCTCAACTGTCCTTGCCCCCGGGACCAGTACAAGGCTCCGTTCTTCTCTTGCAAGTTATAGAAGTGTGCGTCTTCAGCACCTCTGAGGCTTGTCTAGCCTTTTTCCAAGCCACACTTCAGTCCCCAGCTCACTCCGTGTTGGATTTGGCGCCTGGCCCAGATTGTGCCTGGGAAACGTTAGTGCTCTATCGGAAGCGCGCGGGTGAAAAAGCGATCCGGCAGCCCGAGGGCCCCGACGGCGCGCTTTCGATACAGCCGTTTGAACGAAGCCGCGGCACCTACGCTGTGGCCTATGGGTTTTGAATCGAGTTTGGTCCGGAGGTTATTCAAATAGCCGTGACGCCCAATGCAGAAAGTGGCAAGCTGATCCGTTCATTGGCAAGGGAGGCGACTCTTCAGTCCCGATCTTGCGAATTCCGCCTGAATTTCAACGCACTGAGTCCCTGACAGGCCGCAAATCGCTTGCGCCAGCGTGATCCCACGAGCGTGGGCCGGACTGGCCTTCTGGGAGGACCTATCCACACTAGGCTGGTCCAAGCGCCCTCCGTCCCAATATGAGTGAGACACCTTCTCCGACGGAAATTACTTTCGAGGGTGTAGAAGGGATAGATGCTCGACGAGCAAGTTGAACCTGAAGCAGGGGGAAGCAAGAGATGTGGAGTGGGAAGCTCCGCAGGGCAGGGGGGCAAACAGGATTCAGGATTCAGGATTCAGGATTCAGGGGAGAGAATGAAGAGCATCCGCTTTCTGCAGATGTGGAGTGGGAATCTCCGCAGGGCAGGGGGGGGCAAACAGGATTCGGGATTCAGGATTCAGGGGAGAGAATGAAGAGCATCCGCTTTCCGCAGATGTGGAGTGGGAAGCTCCGCAGGGCAGGGGGGCAAACAGGATTCGGGATTCAGGATTCAGGATTCAGGGGAGGGAATGAAGAGCATCCGCTTTCCGCAGATGTGGAGTGGGAAGCTCCGCAGGGCAGGGGGGGGCAAACAGGATTCGGGATTCAGGATTCAGGGGAGGGAACGAAGAGCATCTGCTTTCCGCCTTCTGCGGACGGTCTGGCCATGCAGGATTCGGGATTCAGGATTCAGGATCAGGTGAGGGAATGATGCGCTCCCGCACTCTGGAGGTCCCTCGCGTTTGGGCTCCGGACCCCGAGGTTCCGGCCAACCCCCAGCGCCGACAGTTCACCACCGACTACAAACGCTCCATCCTCGACTAAGCTGAAGCCTGTCGCCAGATTTGCAACACTTCTCTTGGGTCTACGCCTTTCTTCGGCGCTGGAAGTACTCCGCCGGAGGAAGAACCAGAACGCCGCCGAGGCGGCAGCCGAAATGGGGGCCGAAATGCTGTTTGTCTCCGGTGAGTAGGTGCGTAGCCTGGGCCTGGATGGCCGCCTGGAGAATAGGTCGATCTTTCCCTGGCAGCTTAACGCCTGGTGGCAAAGGAGCAACCGCCGTAGTCATGCGGACCCTTTGCAGAAGTTTTGCCAGCCTGACCCGTTGATCCTCTTCGGTAAGGTTGAGCGTGGCCTCTTGGGCGGCGTGAGCGGAGGTCATCAATTGCACTCCTTCTAATTGCCACAAGCGGGCCAGGCCAGCGTCAGGACGGTACGCGGCAGAGAAGAGCACGTTGGCGTCCAAGAAGATGCGGTCCACGGGTCAGGGCCGGGCTTTCCGGGGCTTGTGGTGCGGGATGCTTGCCGGCTTGAGCCCCATCTTCTTCACTTCCTCGACCGCAGCTCGGTAATCCTCAGCGTCGACAGCGTTCGAGAGCAAGAACTCCGCCTTGCGCTGCGGAGCGTAGATTTCGACCGGGAGGGCGAGGGCAGGGCGGATGAGGATCCCCTCCGGCCGCTCCTCGGCGATCACCAAACGGCCCTCTTCGATGCCGAATTTGCGGCGCAGACGGGCCGGAACCACGACGGTCCCGCGCTTGCCGACCTTGCTGGTTTCCATAGTACCTCGTCTGCCCGACAATCTGAATGTCAGGCAGAATCAGTATAGCGAAGCGCGAGATCTAAAGTCAAAGCCTCAAGGACAGGATTCAGGCTTCAGGATTCGGGATTCAGGGGAGGGAATGACGCGCTCCTGCACTTCGGAGGTGCCTCGCCTTTCGGCTCCTGACCCCGCCCACGAGGTTATAGATGCGCCATGCAACTTAGGTTGCGCGGCGTTCAGGGTGTAGAATGAGAAGAGGAGCTACAGATTATGCAGACGGTCAAGGACCTTTCAGTTGAAGAATTGAAGGCGGTTATCGGCGAAGTGGTCGAGGAAAAACTGCGCGAGATTCTCACTGACCCCGACGCGGGTCTTACCCTGCGGCCCGAGATCCGGGGACGCCTTCTGAGGGATCTTCAGCAACCTCAAGAAGAGAGCCAGAATATTCCCGCCGCCGAGGTGGCTCGCCGTGGGGGTCTGGAATGGTAAATGTACCGAGTCGAGTTTCGGCCATCAAGCCAGGATCTCGCGTACCATTTTCGTGGTCTCGCTGACCTGGTTTGAATAGCGCGGGTACAGACCAATAATCGTGGCGTCGCTCGGCTTGATGTTCTTGTAAGCCCATTCGATCGCTTTGCGCTTCTCTTCTTCCGACCCGCATTTGCGGCCCGCGGACAAGACTTTATAGACCAGGGTAGGTTTCTCGGCTCGGCGCACGGCCTCGGCCATCTTGGGCGGGTCGGAGGCGATGAAGCCCTCGCCCACAGGAAGGGTGCCAATTTCCTTCATCCAATCTTCAGGGTGACGTGTGAGATAGTGCAACCCCGCCATGTAGAAGTCGTTTGACCAACCCTTCTCTCCGAGCACGTCCAGGATAATGGGATTATGCGTGGAGATTCCCGCCAGGATTCCCATGTCGTGAACTTTATCAATATAGGTCTTAATGAGGTCAATCTTACCCGCACGGTAAAGGATGTCGGTGGCCCCGCCATGGAAGGCGGCGCCAATGGGCTTGAACTCCATCGCGGCCTGCGCACACTTGATGGTGCCATCCAGGATGGCTTCCGGGGTCCGGGCCATCTTCTCGTCGTAGTGCCAGGAGGCAACCAGGCAGATGAATTGGATCTTGCCTCCCGCCGCGCGAAGCTTGGGGATGTGGTTTCTCATTCCGTAATTGAAACTCGCCTGCCAGGTGTTGATTCCCGCCTGCTCGCAATCCAACAGAAGTTTGACGATGCGTTCATCCGTGAACCACTCCAGCATGTGCTGGTCATACAGATGATTGAAATGCGAGTAGCCGTACATGGGATTGCTGCCCACAATCAGCCGCGTCACGCGGTGTGACCCCAAGCTCACGGTGGGCAGCAGGCTTGAGGTTTCCGCCCTGAGCGCACTCGGAACCATCAGACTTGCAGCCACAGTGGTGGCGCCCTTCAGGAAATCTCGTCGACTGCTTTCGATCTTAGATGAATCTGCGCCCTCAGGCAGTTTGAATGATGATGTATACTTGGCCACCGGTTTCCCCCTCATGAGTCTGCTCCAACGCAAGCGGACATTACCTCTTCCCCAGTTGCGTGTCAACGTATTTTGTCGGGGGCGTGCGGGGTCGGAGAGGATTCAGGATTCGGGATTCAGGATTCAGGGGAGAGAATGAAGAGCATCTGCTTTCCGCCTTCTGCGGAGCGTCTGGCTAGGCAGGATTCGGGATTCGGGATTCAGGATTCAGGGGAGAGAATGAAGAGCATCTGCTTTCCGCCTTCTGCGGGCCCGTCGGGCCATGCTCGATTCCTCCCGCCATGGCGGGACATGGGCGTCGCAAGCCGCAGTCATTCCCGCGAAAGCGGGAATCCATTCGGCAAACCTTCGGAGATGCGCTGTCGACGGACTGGATTCCCGCTTTCGCGGGAATGACCGGCACTTGGAAAGGGATCCCATCCCAAATGACACCAACACCGAATGGTTGTATGGCAAGCGATTTGCAGCGCCGAAAGGCGATGCCGGAAAGCTAGCGAAGCATGCCTGCAGTTCGTCGCTGGCTGCTGAGCGCGAGAGACAACTGCCGAGATCCTTCGCCCGCCGAAAAGCACGGCGGGCTCAGGATGACAGACCAATCCAACTTCGGAATTCAGGCTAAACGGCGCGAAAAGCTGGTAAATTATCGAGAGAGGAGATTGCAAATGATTACCCAGCAACAATATGAATCTGTCGTAGAACGCTCCGTACAAATGCTCAAACAAGCCGGGATTGTGCTCACGCCCGAGGAGCGAGCCCGTCTCGAGGTGGCGGATTTCGGTTTGGGAGAACTCGAAAAGACTGGCCTCGAGATCATCACGTACGTGAACACGGACCGTGTCTGCGCCAAGGAACTCGTGATGTTGCCACATCAGACCTGCCCGGAACACTGGCATCCCACGCTGGGCAGCAGACCAGGCAAGGAGGAGACGTTCCGCTGTCGCTGGGGAACAGTCTATCTGTATGTGCCCGGCCCTCCGGCGGCGCAACCGGCTTGCTGTCCACCGGAAGGCTCCGAGGCTTACTACACGGTAGGGCACGAAGTCTGCCTGAAACCTGGCCAACAATACACACTCTTCCCCGACACCCGGCACTGGTTCCAGGCGGGACCGGAAGGAGCAATCGTTTCTGAGTTCTCGACTCGGAGCACCGACGATCAAGATATCTTTGCTGACCCGCGTATCAAACGAACGTCGGAGAGCGCGAAGGCTTGAATTGGCTCGACTGTGGGAAAACCAGACTCTCTTCGTCCTCGGTGCCTCTCGAGCCTTGACCCGAACTCGGAAGTTGGAGTTGCGCAGACACGGCGCACAGCCCAGACGCGGCGCACAGCCCAGACGCGGCGCACAGCCCAGGCATGTCATCCTGAGGGGTCCCGCTCTTTGGGACTCCGAAGGATCTCCGCAGTTCCCAGGGGACATTCACTGGTTAGCCGTTCAAAGAAACTGCAGAGATTCTTCGGCCCCCAAAGAACGGGGCCTCAGAATGACAGCCTATGCTTTTTAAGGGGAGACCAGTTAAGGGGAGACCAGGAATAGAGGAGGTCATTGCAAAATGGCGGATGTGGTTTGTGTGGGAATCTTAGTTGCCGACATCTTCGGGAACCCCATCGCTTCCCTTCCAGCCGCTGGCGAACTGGCGCTCCTCGACCGCTATCTGCTTAGTGTCGGAGGATGTGCTGCCAACACAGCGGCTGATTTGGGGCGTCTGGGCCGCAGCACGAGTGTACTGGGCAAAGTCGGCAATGATCTTTTCGGGGAGTTTGTTCGGCAAGATTTGAAACGATTGGGCATCGACACTTCTTTCATTCGACGCAGCCAGACTCATCCCACATCTTGTACTTTCATTGTTAACGTCCGGGGCCAGGACCGCCGGTACTTCCACTGTTTTGGCGCCAACGCCGATTTTTCGATTGCCGACATTGATGCACGGGTGCTTGATGGCGCACGTGCACTCTACGTGGGAGGGTACCTCGCCATGCCGGCTTTTCGACCCGAACATCTCGTGGAGCTATTCCGGAAGGCCAAGCTGCGCAGGTTGATTACAGCTCTGGATGTCGTGATTCCTTCAGGGTCCCCATCCCCCTTAGAAGATATCCGGCAGGCTCTTCTTTATACAGATCTGTTCTTGCCCAATAAAGACGAGGCCCGCGCCTTGACGGGTCGTAGTGACCCGGTTGAGCAGGCAGAAATCCTGGCCCGCTTCAATCCTGACGGAACCATCGTGATTACTCAGGGTAGTGCAGGAGCGCTGGCCAGGCGGGGGAGCGAGAAACTGCGCGCGGGTGCTTTCCAGGTGGACTCCATTGACGAATCGGGAAGTGGAGACGCTTTTGACGCCGGCTTCCTGGTGGGGATGCTCGAGGGTTGGTCACTCGAAGAGTCGCTGCGCTTTGCAAGTGCTGTGGGCGCCTCCTGCACGCGGGCCTTGGGATGCCACGATGGGGTTTTCCACTTCGAGGAGGCCCTGGCTTTTGTGGCGCAAAATCAACTCGAAATAGCGCCAGTTGCCTGACTCTTCACGGACTAGCCGACAGTCATTCCCGCGAAAGCGGGAATCCCTGCCGTGCGGTGGACCCCCGCTTGCGCGGGGGTGACGACTGAAAGCTGATAGCTGACAGCTGAAGTAGGCGACAGTCATTCCCGCGAAAGCGGGAATCCCTGACGCGGGTGGACCCCCGCTTGCGCGGGGGTGACGACTGAAAGCTGATAGCTGAAAGCTGACAGCTTCCTTTGGTAGGAGAAGCTGATGACCCACAAAGAGCGTTTGCTGACGGCGATTAACCATGAGGAGCCCGACCGCGTTCCCCTCTGCGCGTGGTACACACCCGAAGCGGAGAAGACCGTGTTACGCCATCTCGGGGTGGAATCGGATCAGACTGAGACTTACAAGGCTGCCGGTGGTCCGCTTCCCATCCTGATGGACCACGACTTTCTGATTTCCTGGGTAGGCCCCTGCACAGGCTACTACTGGGATCCCGCCGAGGAATATACCGATGAGTGGGGAATTGGCTGGAAATGGTTCAAGAACGCCGCGGGTGGCGCGTACACGGAAATGGTGAGGCGCCCCCTCGAAGACATCATAGATCCGTCGGACTTTTCCATGCCGGACTTCACTGAAGAAGACCGTTATGGCGGCGCTCGCCGGCTGGTGGCCCAATACGGGAACGAGTACGGGATTATGGGCGGGTGCGCATGTACTCTATTTGAGCTGGCGTGGTATCTGCGCGGGATGGAAAAAGTTCTGATGGACATGGTGACCAACAAAGACTTTATGCACGCCTATCTCGACAAACTGATGACCTGGATCGACCAAGCTGGGACCAGAATGGTCGGGCTGGGCGTGGACATCATCTGGATCGGGGATGACTTCGGCACGCAAGATCGAATGCTGATTTCCCCGCAGCTCTTCCGAGAATTCTTCAAGCCGCGTTACGCGCAACTTTTTAGCAAGTGGAAGGCTGTCAATCCCCAAGTGAAGATCGCCTTCCACTCGGACGGCAACATTTATCCTATTATTCCTGATCTCATCGAAGTAGGCCTTGACATCCTGAATCCTGTCCAACCGAAATCGATGGATCCGGCCCGGCTGAAAAAGGCCTACGGAGACAACCTCACATTTTGGGGGACAGTGGATATTCAGGAAGTCCTGCCCTTCGGAACACCCCAGGATGTGGCCCATGAAGTCAGATTGCGATTACGAACCGTAGGGAAGGGCGGAGGACTGATCATCTCGCCGGCTCACAATATCCAGCCGGAGGTGCCGCTCCAGAACATCCTGACCTTCTACGAGACTGCCAAGACTTACGGACGCTATCCCATCCGGGACTAGCAGGCTGCGGGAAAACGCTCCCCTGCTGTCATTCTGAGTCCTTCGCTGTCATTCTGAGCCCTTCGCTGTCATTCTGAGCGAAGCGAAGAATCTCGCTCTGCCCGCTCAGGATAAACTGTGCCAAGAATCTCGCTCTGGGCATTTTCATGAACATACGAGATTCTTCGCTTCGCTCAGAATGACACAGGGCGGGGTTATCCTCTGCAAATGACGGACGATGCGTATGAGGTGGTGTAGCCGCTCGTTGGGAGTCGTTATCTGTGATAATCTACTCCCCTTATGAAGTGGCTTCCTATAGTGCTTCTTGCAATTCCGTTCGTAACGATTGCCATTCTGAGGACGTCGGCGGAAACTGCGATAGAGGTGCGCCGCGCTCAACTGAGTGCGGCGCTCGAGCAAGAGTGGGAATATCAGCTTCGCGCTCGCCCTGAGATGGCGACCTATATCGGGGACAACCGTTTCAATGACAGGGTGAGTGATCATTCGGCCCAATTCTTCGCCGAGGACCTGGAGCATGCCAAACAGACGCTCCGGAGTATCGACTCTATCGACACCACCGGTTTCCCGGAGCAAGAACGGTTGAATAAGATTCTCCTGGTACGCAGCTTGCGCGAGGAGATTGAATCATCCCGATTCAAAGACTGGGAAATGCCTGTCGACCAGATGAACGGAATCCATCTGACCTATGCAGCTCTGCCCTCCACGACGCCCTTTCGCTCGGTGAAGGATTATGAAGACTATCTCTCCCGCCTGCACCAACTCCCGCATATCTTCGAACAGATCGTAGCGGATATGCAGCTTGGCCTGCGTGACGGTCTGATTCCACCGCGATATCTGCTGGAGAAGGTCGCCCTCCAAGCACAGGATATCGCTGACAAGTCTCCGCACGACAGCCCCTTCACACAGCCTGTGTCTAAGTTCCCCGCGGGCATTTCGGAGGCTGCTCAGCAGCGCCTGCGCGATGCCATCCTTGCCGCTGTGAAGAATGAAGTGGCGCCTGCGTACGCGAATTTTGCCGCCTTTGTACGCACCCAATACGCTCCTAAGGGAGGCACGGAAGTTGGTATTTGGGCGTTGCCGGATGGCGACGCCCGTTATCGCTTCGACATCCGGCAAATGACCACTACTGATTTGGGCCCGGAAGCGATCCACGCGCTGGGGCTCAAACAAGTGGCTGAAATCGAGACCGAGATGCTCGCGCTTGCTCACCAGCAGGGCTTCAGCGACTTGGCGAGTTTTAACCAGCACATCCGGAACGATCGCCATCTCTATGCGAGCTCCGGCCAGCAACTTCTCGGCCTGTACCAACATTACACCGACCAGATGTATGCCAAGCTTCCGCAACTTTTCTCTCATTTGCCGAAGAACAAACTGGAAGTAATTCCCATGGAGGCCTTTCGCGCTCCCGATGCCGTCCCTGCCGATTACTCACCCGGAGCCGGTGACGGTTCACGCCCTGGCCGCATCAACGTCAATGAATATGATCCCCAGCATCGGCTCCTGCTCAATGTAGAAGCGATTGCGTATCATGAGGGCATACCTGGCCATCATCTCCAGTTCTCCATCGCGCAGGAACTGCCTGACCTTCCGCCCTTCCGCAGATTTGCTTCTTACAATGCGTATTCCGAGGGTTGGGCGTTCTACGCGGAGCGGCTGGGCAAAGAAGCCGGTTTCTACCAAGATCCCTATAGCGAATATGGACGGTTGGAGAATGAGATGTGGCGTTCTGTTCGCCTGGTTGTGGATACAGGTGTGCACTACAAGCACTGGTCGCGCCAGCAAATGGTGGACTTCTTCCGCCAGCACACCGCCATGGATGAACCCAACATCCAGACCGAAGTGGACCGGTACATAGCGTGGCCCGCGCAGGCGCTGGCTTATAAGCTCGGTCAGATGAAAATTGTCGAACTGCGCCAACGCGCCCGGGACGCGCTCGGCGACAAATTCGATATTCGCGCCTTTCACGATGCTGTGCTGGCGGACGGACCGCTCCCCCTCGATGTGCTGGAAAAAAGAATCAATGCCTGGATTGGGTCACAGAAAACCGTCCGAGCCTCCGCAAAATAGCGGAGCTTTCCGGTTGAAAGCAAGAGTGTGGTTGATGCGATCAACCAGTTTTTAGCTGCGGTTGTCGATGCGCTTAAAGATGTTCTCAATGCCGTTATAAAACGAATGGAGCATCGCGGCAAGGGGGGAGAGTTCAATCTCGTTTGGCGGGTTCGCCGCGCACTTCTCGAGAAGCGATCGGCAATGGTCCAGCAGCCGGTGAAGCTGCTCTCGCTCCACCGCGGCTTTCTCCCGCAAGTCATCCCACACGCAAGAGTTCCCCTTTGCTCTTCAGGTATCGGGCGAAAGGGTTGTCCTCGTCCAAATCGATGAGATCGACCGGGCGGCCCACGGCACGGCTGGCTTTCCCCATGGCGCGGAAAAAACCTTCGGGGGGCAGTCCTGAGACTGCGATGTCCACGTCCGAGTCGGGCCGCAGCTTCCCCTTGCCGGCCGAGCCGAAGACGTAAACCTCTCGCGCCCCAGCGGCCTTCAGCGCCGCGGCTGCCTTCTCAATTAACCCGCCTATCTCGGTGTCCATTCCGTCTTCTCCCTAACGGATGATCACACGGAAGGGGGGCGATTGTCGAGGATTTGGAGTGCGGCAGCTTGCTGCCGCTGTTTTTGCCGGAAGTTTGCTTCCGGTCGGCAGGGCGCTCGAACGCTCGATGTAAGACGGATCGCCTGGGCCGCCGACATGGAAGGCAATGTCGGCGCCACCCACGATGCCGTGCTCGCGGACGGACCACTCCCCCTCGATGTGCTGGAAACAAGAATCAACGCCTGGATTGGCTCACAGAAAACCGGCGGACCTTCCGCAAAATGACGGAGGGGGGCAGCGCAGCGCGGCGAACTTGTAGGGGCCAGCGGCGCTGGCCCTGGGCCGAACACCGTTCGGCCCTACGAAATGCGCAAAAGAGTTTAAAGCGCGCAAACCCTGCGCTTTCGCGGTTAAGTCCATGAGTTGTCCTCTGGGGAATTCATGCGAACAACCCTGCGAAATCGCGCGCAGACACTATCTGCGTGCCTTTGTGGCGGTCCAGTGCCAGCAGTCCGCTCTTGTCGCCCGTCACCAGATAATCGGCCTTGCCCGCTTCCGCCAGGGCGAGCAGAAAATCGTCCGTGGGATCGGAAGAGCGCTCCACACGCGGCAGCGGATCGATGTCCTCGGCGAGCTTTTTGATCTGGTTGACCAGGCGGCCGGCCTTGTGTGGTTTGACGAGTTCGGCCAGACGCGGCTTTTGCAGCGTGGAGCGCAGCTCGTCGACATGCGCCGCGCAGGTCAGGGGCGTAAATTTTCCGTCCAGCCAGGCGTCAACGATAGCGGCGGGCTTGCCGGCCGGGGCGATCAGGGCGGACACGATGATGTTGGTATCGAGGATCACGCGGATCAGGCTTTGTCAGCCTTCCCTTTGGAGCGGCGTTCCGCGCGGACCTCGCTGACGGCTTCGTCGACGATGCGCTGAATTTCATCGGGGTCGGCATCGGCGTTGCGCGCCCTGATGTCCTGAATGGTGCACTGAAGTACGCGCCGGCGGACAGCCTCCTCGATGAATTTCGAGAGAGCGCCCTTTTTCATGCCCTGGGAACCCAGATAGGTGCGCAGGGTCAGGTCGGTCTCCTTCGAGACCTTGATGTTCCAGCGGACGGCTTCTTCTTCCATGTGACACCTATACACTTAGGTAGATAAACACCTATATACCCATTCTATGCCAGAATCCGGCCGCAGGGAAGGGTTTCCTTAGGCCCCTTATGAATTGGCCGCACAGACTTCTTGTCTCTTGACAACCGAGACAAGATAGGCTACAATCCTGCCATGAACTTGGGTAAGGGGTCAGGGCCTTGTGGGGAACACTATGCTGCAAAGCTGTTCTTCCCAATTCCCTGTTCCCTGCTCCCTGTTCCCTTTCGCTATTTCCTGTTCCCTGCTCCCTATTCCCTTTCGCTATTTCCTATTCCCAACTCCCTATTCCCTCCTTTGTGTCACGGTCCGCTGGGAACAACTGCACCGCTGCGGGTCGGCCCCAAGCCACTTTTGGGAATGCGCCAAGCGGGACGAAAACCCCACAAATCAGGTCGCCGCGCCACAGACAGGAAGTCTTTCGTGGCAGGGGGTGCAAGAAAAGAATTCTTCGAAACTGAACGAACGACGCGGGAATGTCTATGAAAACAAAGGGACGCTGTAGAAAACTCAGGTGCAAAGCGGGAATGTGTATGAAAACACAGGCACTTAGCCGGCAGAAGCTGGAATGTCACTGAAAAGAAAGGTGGTTAATAAGTGGCAGCGGGTAACCGGCAGGCGACGCAGACGCCGTTGCTGCCTGCGACATGGAGAGGCCCAGTTGCCCCGAAGGGGCATGCCGTGAGTAGCCGTGGGTGAAACCCACGGAAAGGAGGCGAAAAGCCTGTGTCGGCCCTGAAGGGGCCGAACTACGGGTCAACCCCGTTGGGGTTGGCGTCATTGGCCCGGCCCAGTTCTCCGCAGGTTGAAACCTGCGGCTACTCAGGGAAGGCCCCTTCGGGGCCTTGGGCACCCTGACGCTTTCAACTTTGACCGAACCCGCGGAACACCACGCATGCGCGTTGAATCTACATGGGCTTACGTGTATACTGTGCGCTTGTTGGCACTGACTATGAAAACCCGCCGCTCACCGACTCGCGGCCAGGGCAACTGCGTCCCGTTCCGCGCGTCAAGAAGCGAGGAAATCGCTAAAATCCGCTTAAGCTGGAACGAGGTATGTGCTTAAGTGTAAGTAAATCGACAGAGACGATGGTATGACGAAATCTACGACGACACAGAAATGCGCTCTTGGAATTCTAGTCGTCTTGATTGTTTTGTTTATCTATTCCATTGTGATTAACAACATGATGGAAGAGTCTGATTTGAGGGATGCCCAGGCACGGGCACGTGTAGCCGAAGCAGAGCAGAGACAGAAGGATGAATTGATGAGGCTGGACGAGGAGCGCGCGGGTACTGTGGGCGGTCCTATCGCAAGGCATGAAAAAGAGTTAGAGGATATGCCAAAGAAGTCGAATGACATGAGTGCTGCCGTAAAAGACAGCATGAAGGTACTGAATGCTCAGTCGCATTGGTACGATACACTGGCGGACTCTATCCAGAGTGCGTGGGAGAGATCTAAAACTTTTTGGGTTCTTGGAATTCTAATTGGTTTGATTGTCTTCTTTATCGGCTCCATTGGGAGCGCGACGGGCGTGCGACCATGAGCGCCGGGTTGCGGGAACGCTCCTACGCAGCCTTGCTGGCCGGGGCTCGCGCGGTCTCGGGTTCGGTTGGCTACAATCGCCGCGGATACGCGTCCCGTTGGCAGGACAATCTGATGCCAGGTTTGCCGCTTGCCGAAATTGCGCGCGATCTGGGCGGAGGCGCGGGACGGGAGTTGGGGGGCAAGCTCTGTGCGGCTCACTCGTCGGCGGCCCTAGCCGTGAATGCGTTCGCTCCCTGGCGTATCGCCCCGGAGACGCTATCGCTGGCCGGTGCGACCGGATTCCGATCGGCGCGCTTCGAGGCTACCTGCCCGACCGGACTCGGTGGCAAGCCTCCACATCTTGACTTCCTAGCGGAGGGAGACGTGATCGCCGCGGTTGAATCCAAGTGCACCGAGTGGATGAAGCGCAAAAGCGCCCGATTCTCTCCGTCGTACGACCGCCTGCGTGGCTCGCACGGTCATTCGCCCTGGTACGAAATGATCCAGCAATTGCGTGACAAGCCCGGCCGCTACGAGTTCCTCGATGCGGCACAACTCGTTAAGCATGCGCTGGGGCTGCTGACTTGTTACGGAGCGCGGGAACTGCGGCTCCTATACGTGTATTGGGAGCCCCGAAACGCGGCAGAGTGGCCGGAGTGCCGGCGCCATCGTGCGGAGGCGGATGACCTGGCGAACCGAGCGGCACGCTGCTCGGTGCGGCTGCTCCCGATGAGCTACCGCGAGCTTTGGGAGGGATGGACGAGTCAGGGGCCTCCGCCGCACCTGGCGTACCTCCGCGCGCGCTACGGTTGCGCGGCTTGACGGGCGGTTTCTGAGGCGGAATGGCGACGAAGCAAGCCTGCGATAAGATCGTCGTCGGTGCCGGGCCAACGAAAAGGCTCGCCGAACTGCTCGAACTCGGATTCCATGGTGAGGCCGGCCGGGCCTTCGCGGCGGCGCTCAGTCGCGAGCCCGGCGTTTAGCTGGTTGCGGAGACATTGAAGCAGCGCCGGCGGGACACCGAGCTAGTAGCTGGCCGGCGCCCGCACGACCAGTCGAATCCGCTGCGCTCCGAGGGTGAGCGTGCAAACAGTTGCCGACCCATCCTGTCCCCGCACCTGTTTAACCCCACCTGCATAGGACGGCGCAGTGGGCAAAGCCAACGTAATGCTGCGTTTCGCAAATACGATTACGGAAGAACCCCCTCACCCCCGGCCCCTCTCCCCCAAGGGGGCGAGGGGGGAGTCGAAGTTTGGGCACCCGCCGAATGAGGCTGGAGAAAGGTCACAAGTCAAATGAAGGCAGCAGTTTTTTACGGGCCGCGAGACGTGCGGATCGAGGATGTTCCGAAGCCCACGGCTGGAACCGGGGAAGTTGTTTTGCGGGTCCTCCGCTGTTCCGTGTGCGGGACGGACA
>Ga0208191_1000429_pt1 | contig 31007 bp, 28 predicted proteins | sample June2015DPH_13_5_FD_184709 | JGI IMG/M metagenome (GOLD analysis project Ga0208191, IMG submission 184709) | Peatland microbial communities from SPRUCE experiment site at the Marcell Experimental Forest, Minnesota, USA - June2015DPH_13_40... | ecosystem: Environmental > Terrestrial > Soil >... | reverse complement strand
CCGCACTTGGAGGAGGTTGTGTGCAAGACGTCATCTTTGTCGTGGCCACGATAGCGTTCTTCCTGCTGTCGCTTGGTTATGTGAAATTCTGCGATCGAATTCGCTGAGGACAAATCGCCTGAGGCAAATCAATATGAATGCTGAATCGATCATCATGCTGATCGTAAGCGCAGGTTTGATGGTCTACCTGCTGTATGCGTTGCTGAGACCGGAGAAATTCTGAAATGACAACCAATGGCTGGATACAGATCGGCGTATTTCTAGCTCTGATTCTGGCGATCACCAAGCCGCTCGGCCTGTACATGGCAAAAGTGTTCAGCCGTGAGCGCACTTTTTTCGACCCCGTAGTTCGGCCGATCGAGCGGTTGCTCTATCGTGTGACCGGCGTCGATGAAGCGCGCGAGATGCGCTGGACCGAATACGCTTTCTCCATGCTGCTGTTCAGCGGCGTCTCCATGCTGCTGCTCTACCTGATCGAACGGGTGCAGCAGTTTCTGCCGTTGAATCCGCAGAAGTTTGGGGCAGTCGCTCAGGCACTGGCTTTTAATACCGCAGCGTCCTTCACTACCAACACGAATTGGCAGAACTATTCGGGCGAGTCCACCATGAGCTATCTCACGCAAATGGCTGGCCTGGCCTACCATAACTTCGTGTCGGCGGCGGTGGGGATTGCCCTGGCGATCGCAGTCGTTCGCGGCATCGCGCGCAAGGAAAAAGACACCATCGGCAATTTTTGGGTCGACATGACCCGCTCCATCCTGTGGGTGCTGCTGCCGGGCTGCATCGTCTATGCCCTGCTCCTGGTTTCGCAGGGAGCCGTGCAAAACCTCAAGCCCTATGACACGGCGAAGCTGATTGAACCGCAACAGGTTCAGAAGACCGGAGCCGACGGCAAGCCCATGGTTGGGCCGGATGGCAAAGCGGTGATGGACACCGTGACCAACCAGACCATCGCACAAGGGCCGGTTGCTTCTCAAGAAGCGATCAAGATGCTGGGCACGAACGGCGGCGGATTCTTTGGCGCCAACAGCGCCCATCCTTTTGAGAATCCCACCCCACTTAGCAACCTTCTGCAGATGCTTTCCATCTTCGCGATCCCGGCAGGTCTTACTTACACGCTGGGCCGAATGACGGGGTCGCAGCGGCACGGCTGGGCGGTCTGGGCGGCGATGGCGATTCTGTTCCTGTGCGGAGTTACGACGGCTTACTGGGCCGAGTCCCGAGGCAATCCTCTGCTGCACGGAGTCGACCACCACGCCACCGCGATGCAGCCGGGCGGCAACATGGAAGGCAAGGAAGTGCGCTTTGGCATCGCCGGTTCTGCATTGTTCGCCACCGTCACCACCGACGCGAGTTGTGGCGCCATCAGCAGCCAACACGATTCGTTTACTCCGCTGGGCGGAATGGTGCCGCTGGTCAACATTATGCTCAGCGAGACCGTTTTTGGAGGAGTGGGCGCGGGCCTGTATGGCATCCTGATCTACGTGGTGCTGGCGGTATTCATCGCCGGACTCATGGTTGGGCGAACGCCGGAGTATCTGGGCAAGAAGATTGAAGCCTACGACGTGAAGATGGCGATGCTGGTCACCCTGGTTTTCCCGCTGATCATTCTGGTGCTTACGGGCATTTCATCGGTTGAGGGATTTGGCACATCGAGCATCAGCAATGCGGGGCCGCACGGCTTGACCCAAATCCTCTACTTGTTTACGTCATCGGCAGGGAACAATGGTTCCGCGTTCGGCGGCATAAACGGCAACACGCCTTGGTATAACACCGCGGGCGGGTTCACGATGCTGGTGGGACGATTCTTCATGATTATTCCCATGCTAGCAATTGCCGGCAACCTGGCGAAAAAGAAAACCGTGCCCGCTTCGGCGGGTACGTTCCCGGTGACTACGCCCCTGTTTACCGTTCTGCTGGTGTCGGTGATTGTGATCGTGGGAGCGCTGACATTTTTTCCGGCCCTTAGTTTGGGGCCCGTACTTGAACACCTGCTGATGATGGCAGGGAAAACTTTCTGAGGCGGAGCTTTCCGAGGCAGGCCTTTCTGAGGTAAGACATGGCAGAAAAGAAAAGCAAGAGTTTGTGGGACGCGAAAATCATCCGGCGCGCGCTGGGCGACGCCGTGGTCAAACTTGATCCCCGCACCATGATGAAGAATCCGGTCATGTTCGTGGTCGAGGTTGGCGCTGTGGTGACGACCGTGTTGTTGTTCCGCGGCAAACAGAGCTTCGCATTCAATCTCCAGATCACACTGTGGCTTTGGTTCACGGTGCTGTTCGCGAATTTCGCGGAAGCCATGGCCGAAGGCCGCGGCAAAGCGCAAGCGGACACGCTGCGCAAAGCCAGGTCTGAAACCGAGGCCCGGCGCTTGCTGCCGAACGGGACGACAGAGACGGTGCCGAGTGCGAACCTGCGTTCGGGCGATGTCGTGATGGTGGCCGCGACCGAACTCGTTCCGGGCGATGGCGAAATCATCGAAGGCGTTGCCTCGGTAGACGAGTCCGCGATCACCGGAGAATCCGCGCCCGTCATCCGCGAAGCCGGAGGCGACCGTTCGGCGGTCACTGGCGGTACGCGCGTGCTTTCCGATGTGATTAAAGTCCGCATTACTTCGAATCCAGGCGAAACCTTCCTCGACAGAATGATCGCTTTAGTCGAGGGCGCGGAGCGGCAGAAAACTCCAAACGAGATCGCGCTCAACATTCTGCTGGCGGGGCTGACCATCATTTTCCTGCTGGCTGTGGTTACGCTCCAGCCTTTCGCGATTTATTCGGGATCGCCGCAGACCGTATTTGTGCTCGTCTCTCTGCTGGTCTGCCTGATTCCGACCACCATTGGCGGCCTGCTTTCCGCGATCGGCATTGCCGGCATGGACCGACTGGTGCAGCACAACGTGCTGGCGATGTCCGGGCGCGCCGTCGAAGCCGCCGGAGATGTCAACACCTTGCTGCTCGATAAGACGGGCACCATCACGCTCGGCAATCGCCAAGCAGCGGAGTTCATCCCCGCGCCCGGCATTACCACGGCTGAGATGGCCGATGCCGCGCAACTCTCTTCGCTCGCCGACGAAACCCCCGAAGGCCGCTCGATTGTCGTGCTGGCGAAAGAGAAATACGGCCTGCGCGGACGCGAACTGGCTTCGCGCGAAGCTGTGTTTGTCCCCTTCACCGCGCAAACCCGCATGTCGGGCGTTAACCTCGATGGCCGCGAAATTCGCAAAGGCGCGGTCGATGCCATCACCAAATACCTGCAAAAGTTCGGCACCTCGCTGCCGCGCGAGATTCAGGCGAGCGTCGATCAGATCTCGCGCTCGGGAGGAACTCCGCTTGTGGTCGCGGAGAACCAGCGGGCGCTAGGCGCGATCCACCTGAAGGACATCGTCAAAGGCGGCATGCGCGAGCGCTTCAACCAACTGCGCGCCATGGGGATCAAGACCGTCATGATCACCGGCGATAATCCTTTGACGGCGGCGGCGATCGCGCGCGAGGCGGGCGTGGACGATTTTCTGGCGGAGGCGACTCCGAAAGACAAGATGGACCTGATTCGCCGCGAGCAGGCCGACGGAAAACTGGTGGCCATGACCGGCGACGGCACCAACGATGCTCCTGCGCTCGCCCAGGCCGATGTGGGCGTGGCCATGAACACCGGCACGCAAGCCGCGAAAGAGGCCGGCAACATGGTGGACCTGGATTCGAATCCCACCAAGCTCATCGAAGTGGTGGCGATCGGCAAACAGTTGCTGATGACGCGCGGAGCCCTCACCACGTTCTCCATTGCGAACGACGTGGCCAAGTATTTCGCCATCATTCCCGCCATGTTTGCCGGAACATTTCCCGTGCTGAATGCGCTGAACGTCATGCACCTGCAGTCGCCGAACTCGGCAGTGCTTTCCGCCGTTATTTTTAACGCGCTCATCATCGTTGCCCTGATTCCGCTGGCGCTGCGAGGGGTTAAGTACAAGGCGATGAGCGCCGAATCTTTGCTGCGGCAGAACCTCCTGGTTTATGGATTTGGTGGACTGGTGGTCCCGTTCATCGGCATCAAGCTGATTGACATGTTCATCACCGGCATCAAGCTGATTTAGGGAAGATATAGAGATGAAAAAAAATCTGATCACCGCTGTACTCATGACGATCGCGACCACAATCCTGTTGGGAATTCTGTATCCCCTCGTGGTTACCGGGCTAGCGCAACTGATCTTCCCCAAACAGGCCAATGGCGAGCTAATCCACGGGAAGGATGGAGTGGTGATTGGCTCGCGCCTGATCGGGCAGCCATTTTCGGGCCCGGGCTACTTTCATACGCGGCCATCCGCCGCGGGCGCCGCAGGCTACGACGCCAGCGCCTCCGGCGGCTCGAACCTGGGCCCGACCAACGCGCAGTTGATTACTCGCGTCAATGGAGACGCTGCCAAGCTGCAAGCCGAGAATCCCGGCGTTCCCATCCCGGTCGATCTGGTGACGACGTCGGCTTCAGGGCTCGACCCGGATATTTCGCCAGCGGCAGCGGAGTTCCAGATTCGGCGAGTGGCTTCGGAACGCAAGATTCCGGAAGCTGATGTCGCGCGCTTGGTTCTCGAAAACTCCGAGAACCGGCAATGGGGATTCCTGGGCGAGCCTCGCGTTCACGTCCTCGAACTAAACATTGCGCTCGATGCGCGCTACGGGCGAGTTCGTTAGCGGAGAGCCGGGCGTCCCCGCCCGGCTGGACGGGCGAGACGCCCGTCCCTCGACCCTCACCAGACTAGCGCGGCGAACAAATCACGCGCAGCGCGCCCGCGGCAACTGAAATCTCGGCAGGCGTCTCGCACACGGACTCTCCATCGGCGTAAATCTCCAGCGGTGTTTCGGTCTGCACCCGAACTCGCTCCGCCCGCGAGTACTCAACTTCCGGCAGCAGGAGATGGCGTCCGAAGTACACCGTCGGAAACATGCAAAACAGCTTGAAGGGATTCAGCGTGTTGATGCGGCAGATGTCGAGCTTGCCATCGGCGAAATCCGCTTCCGGCGCGATGCGCATGCCGTCGCCATAAAACTGCGTGTTGGCGAATGCGGCGAGCAAGGTGAGCTTTTCGCCTTCGGTCTGGTCATTACCATTGACCTGCGTCAGCCGCATGGAAAAAGTCCGCAGCTTGAGCAGCAGCGGCAACAGCGCCAGCGCATAGCCGCCGTGTCCCCGCAGCCAGCGCGGCATCTGATTGGCGCGCCGAGTGGCGGCAGAATCCAGACCGCACCCGGCGACGCAGCAGAAATAGTGTGTGCGCGTCGGCGCAGCGGATGAGACGATGACCCCGAGATCGATTGCCTGCGCCCGGATTTTTCCCGATTCGAAGTCACGCCAGAGGCGCAAGGAATCTCGCATCGAGCGCAGTCCTAGCGCGCGGGCAAAATCGTTTCCACTGCCTGCGGGAACGATCAGCACGGGAAGGTGGAGCCGTACCAGCGCTGGGAGGTGCCGATGAATAGTGCCATCCCCGCCAAAGATGACGATGACGTCGGCCTCGCTCGAAGAGGCGGGCAGTCCCGGCAGCCACTCGGTTGGAGAGCCCGCCTGAAACGGCTTCAAGTCAGCCGGTGAAGTTCCCAACCCGAAGATGGCAGCGGCGCGCATGGCTCAACGCTAAATGTTCAGCATTAGAACACACGCGCCGCCGCGAAACGAGTAGTTAACGGCGGATGTATTCTCCGAAGAGTGACTTCGGCGGTCGCGGCCCGTGAGCAGCCGGTGGACATGGCATCCACTATGACGATGTGTGCGATCAAGCAGCGCGTCGGCATTGGCTTCCAGACGATACGGTGCTGCCGGCATGAAGCCGTTCGGCGGAAGCACCATTGGAAAAGCCGGAGGCGACTCCAGACGTGCTAAAATTTGTTGCGTCTGAAACGCTTCCCCCGGCTTGGCGGTGCACCAGATTTCTCCACCCTGGCAATGACGGACTGAAAACGTGGCCCAGAACCCCAACGCCCAGAACGACTCCATCACCTACGCCGATGCCGGTGTCAGCATCGATCGTGGCAACCGCACCAAGCAGCGCATCAAGTATCTGGCGCACAAGACCTTTACCAAGGGAGTGCTGAGCGAGATTGGCGGATTCGGCGGGCTGTTCGCGGTCGATAAGAAGTATGTCGATCCGGTGCTGGTTTCGAGCGTGGATGGCGTGGGCACCAAATTAAAAGTGGCCTTCGAAGTGAAAGTGCACCACACCGTCGGCGCCGACCTGGTGAATCACTGCGTGAACGACATCGCGGTGCAGGGTGCGGCGCCGCTGTTTTTTATGGACTACCTGGCCACGGGCAAGCTGGAGCCGGAAGTCGCGGAAAAAATTGTGGGCGGCCTCGCCGATGCCTGCAAGCATAACGGCTGCGCCCTGATTGGCGGCGAGACCGCTGAAATGCCGGGGTTTTATCCCGAAGGTGAGTACGATCTTGCCGGATTCATTGTCGGAGTGGTGGAACGCGACCGCATCATCAGCGGCAAAGGCGTGCAGGTGGGGGATTGCGTTCTCGGCCTGCCCTCCAACGGCCTGCACACCAACGGATACTCGCTGGCTCGCAAACTACTCTTTGAAATCGCCGGCTATTCCCCCGAAACTTTTGTCAGCGAGATCAAAAACAAAGTCGGCAACGAACTCATGCGGACCCATCGCAGCTACTGGTCGGTCATTCGCAAAATGATCGCGGGCGATTGTGTCGCGGCGCTGGCACATATTACCGGCGGTGGCATCACCGAAAACCTGCCCCGAGTGCTGCCCAAAGGCACGTCGGCCGTGATCGAACTCGGCACCTGGCCGGTTTTGCCCATCTTTGAACATTTGCAGAAACTCGGCAACGTCCCTGAGGAAGAAATGCTCCGCACTTTTAATATGGGACTCGGAATGCTCATCGTCGTCCCCGCCAAGAAATTCAAGAAAGTGCAGACGCTGCTGGAGCGCGCTGGAGAAAAATTTTACAGCGTCGGCCGCATCGTCAAGGGCGATCGCAAAGTGGTGTTCAGCTAGGATCGGGCTCTTAGCTCTTGGCTTCACGTTTTCCCCTCGCTTGCGATTTTCTCCGTGGCTCTGTGCCTTCCTGGTGAATAATGTTGTCCTATGAAAAACCTCGGCATTCTCCTTTCCGGACGCGGCTCCAATTTTGTGGCCATCGCCGACAGCATTGCGGCGGGCAGGATACCCAATGCCCGCATTGCGGTGGTGATTTCGAACCGCGCCGATGCTCCCGGTCTTGAAACCGCCCGCCAGCGAGGCCTCAACGCGCTCGTTATTTCGTCGAAGGGCAAACGGCGCGAGGACCACGACCGCGAAGTTGTGGCCGCGCTCCTGGACAACAAAGTCGATCTCATCTGCCTCGCGGGTTACATGCGCCTGCTCTCGCCCTGGTTCGTGCGGCAGTTTCCGGGGAAGATCCTCAACATCCATCCGTCGCTGCTGCCCGCGTTTCCCGGCTTGGAAGCGCAGCAGCAGGCCTTCGCCTATGGCGTGAGAGTGTCAGGCTGCACGGTGCACCTGGTGGATGAGGAACTCGATCACGGCGCCATCATCGTGCAAAAAACCGTACCCGTGCTGGACTCCGATGACGAGCACACGCTGGCGGCGCGCATTCTTGAGCAGGAACACATCGCATACACAGAGGCGATCAAGATTGTGCTGGAAGGAAAATTTGAGATTGCCGGCAGGCGGATGGTGAAAAGTCAAAAGTCAGAAGTCGAATTGAAGAAGTAAAATCGAACAATCTGAGTGTGAGAAGAGTCATTGCCAATTGAGCGGGCAGGCGGTACATCTCAAGAGTGGAACAGTTTGAGGAACTGCAGGAGCGGACACGAAAGTTTGCACTACGCATTGTCAAACTATTTCGGTCGCTGCCCAAGACCGATGACGCTCGATTACTAGGTAAGCAACTCCTTCGCTCGGGTACTTCGATTGGGGCTAACTACCGCGCCGCCTGCCGGGCCCGTTCCCGTGCGGAATTCGTCGCGAAACTCGGCATTGTGCTGGAGGAAGCCGACGAAACAGTTTCCTGGCTCGAGCTGATGCGGGATGCTGGAATCTTTCCCGAGGCAAAGTTGCGAGAGATAGTTCAGGAGGCCAAAGAACTCGTCGCTATCTTTGTCACGTCCGTCAGAACGGCAAAAGGTCTCACTTCTTCAATTTGACTTTTGACCTCTGACTTCTCCTACATAATGAGGTCGTTGCTCCCGCGCACCAGCGGATGCTGCATCACCTCCAGCGCGTTCTTCACCAGGTTCAGTCCATACACGCACTGCTCAAACCTTTGCGAGAGTTGCGCGAACAGCGGCGCCACCTCGGCGTATTCGAAGTGCTCGAACTTGGAGACGATGTAGTAGCTTTCTTTCCCAGCTTTCACCCAATCCACGAAATTCTCGACCCGCTGGCGGCGCAGGCGATAGTGATTGATGCTTTCCGGAAACATGCCGGCGTAGAACAGCGTGTAGTCGCCAATGTGCTTGCGGACCTCGCGCTCGCGGTCAAACGACGGCGCCGGGCCGTAGATCGGGTCCGACTCGATCAGCATCTCGCCCACATCGTTCAACGGCTTCCCTGCCGCATTGCGGATTTTCAACAACTGTTCCGCATCGCAAAACTCTGCCAGCAGATGTGCGACATAGCTCACCACTTGCGGATCGCGAATTCCAATTTCCTCGGCATAATGACGGCCGACCAGTTCACAAAACAACTGCTGCAGCGGATGCATCTCCGGAATCATTTCCATGGCCCCCACGCCCTCCCAAACCGGACCCCTATGGTTCCCATCGGAACAGAACCTTGTGCGCATTAGATACCGTGAATCCCGATCCAATGCAAGTGACCATTGGGCCACTATTGTGGTTAGAAGCCCGCGCGGGGCGCGGCGTTTCAGGGACGTTTGCTGGCAACCGAAGCAGGCGGCTGCTAATGCCGCATGCGTGCGGATCGAAACGGGGTCCACTGAATCTATTCAGCGAAAGAAGAGCAGGAGAACGGAGGCGGAGTGGAGTGGATCAACATTTCAAGCGGAACATCGTGGGAGCCGGTTGTCGGTTATTGCCGTGCGGTTCGCGTCGGCGCGCATGTCTATGTTGCGGGTACACCGCGACTGGAGCCGACGGCAAAATCGCCGGCGCGGGCGATGCCTACGCGCAGGCGGTTCAGGCCCTCAAAAACATTGAACGCGCGCTGGAGCGGGCCGGAGCTTCACGGAAAGATGTCGTCCGCACGCGCGTGTTCCTTACCAACATTGCCGATTGGGAAAAAGCAGGCAAGGCGCACGGAGAGTTTTTCCGCGACATTCGTCCCGCGAGCACCATGGTGGCGATCAGGGCCCTGATTTCCCCAGAGATGCTGCTGGAAATCGAAGCGGAAGCGATCGTGCCCGACGGAGAATAAATGGGATGGCGGAAGCCGGAACGAGGGCCGGGCTTCCGCCATCGTTTGGGCGGATAGCGCGAACCGCTAGCGACGGCCTTTCTTGCGGGCAACTTTTTTCTTTGCCGCTTTCTTGGCTCGCTTCTTCGGCGCTTTCTTCTTCGCCGCTTTTTTGGGGGCCGGTTTTCTTGCGACTTTCTTCGCCTGCTTCTTTGCCGCTTTCTTGGCGGGCGCCTTCTTGACTGGAGCTTTCATGGCGGGCGCTTTCTTGGCAGGCGCCTTCTTCTTCGGAGGCCCGCTCTGGCCGCCACCGCCCGATGGAGTTACAGGCGCAGGTTCCAGCACAGGTGGCGACACAGCAATCTCGTCTTCTTCCACTACGAGAACGGGTTCTTCTTCCTCTTCTTCTTCTTCCAAATCCTCTTCCAGCGATTCGCCGTAGGCGCCGCTGTCGCTGTACTCATCCGTCTCATCGTCCCGACCGTATAGAGTCGGATCATCGAAGCGCATATCTCCTCCTGCGTATTTGTGGTCACCGGCACGCATGCGCGCACAGGGCCAGGGAATTAGGACAACCAGCTGCGAAACTGCACTGCCTCTGAGTAAGGGCGCATGATTATAGCACGGCAGTTTCACCGGCAGTATCGTGCATTCTCTGCCGATTTGCGAGGAAAATTATTGGAAAATTTTTCAAGGGCGAAAGAGCCAGCAAGCGTCTGGCGAATTAAAAGCGAAACCAAGCGATGGCGGCCCTATTCGTAAGCGAGCGCGTCGATGGGATCCTTCTGCGCCGCCTTGAACGCCGGATACAGCGCGCCGGCGATGGCGCTGGCAATGGCGATAAGGGCAGCCCGCGCAATCCATCCCCTGGACACAATCACTTGCAGCAGAGGCAGTTTCTGGGCGAGAACGGCGCGTGCCGCCAGGCTGAACGCGACACCCAACACGATGCCCCCCAAGGCGAGCAGCACCGTCTCCCGGAGCACGACATTCACGATATATAGCTTCGACGCGCCCATCGACTTCAGGATCCCGATCTCGCGGGTCCGTTCCATCACGGCGGCGTACATCGCCTGAAAGATCACGAGTACCCCGATGATCACGGATATCCAGATCACAACGCGGAGAAATGTGGAAAGGTAGGGATATTTCGTCGGCGTCATCATGGAAAGGTAGGTAGCCATCGAACTGGCGATGTAGCGTTCCATGCCCGGCATGTGCTTGACCTCGTCTACCACCACCTCGGCGCTGGCCGGATCGTCCAGTTTGAGATACATCTGCGAGGCCTTATCCCTGCCCCCGGTCAGATCCTGCATGGTGCTGAGGGGAAGGAACTTACGCCCTCCCTTGCCGTGTTCGACAATGCCGCAAATACGGAAAGGGTTATTGAGAATCTCAATCCTGTCGCCGACCTTGGAATGCTTGGCCTGCGCGAAAAGATCGTCGACAATCACATCATTCGGGCCCTGAAACGGACCGCCCTCCAGATAGTGGAAACCACCCGACAAGCTCTCGTAACTCGGCAGATCGATTCCGGTGATGATCTCGAGTGTCCCGGCGGTTGAGACCTGCGTGATGACGGGGGCGACCTCCTCCACATGCGGCAATTTGGCGAGGATGCCAGCCACTTTGATCGGCATCGGACTGCCGGTCAGCCCCGCAATAAAAGACGATCCCGGAGGCAGCACGATCACATCTGCCCCGATGCCCGCGGCCCGCGTGCGCTGATCCTGCAGTATCCCCACGCACAGGCCCACGATCAGCAGGATGAGCGTGACTTCGAGCGCCACGGCCACAATGCTGATCAGCGAGCGTACCGGCCGATGCACCAAATTCCCGACGACCATGCGATTCATCATGTCTTTTCCGGAGAACTATTTACTTTGGCGATCCGGCGCTTTCGCCGCGCTGCTGTTGGACTGATCGAGGCGCACCACGTCAGCCCCAGTTGGCTGCTCCAGCACAAACTGGTCGTCGGTCAGCGCTTTATTGATTTCCAGTTTGACCATGCTCAGGGTGATGTCGTAATTCTCCCGCGGCCGTTCGATCTCAATCGTACTCGGGAATGTAGTCCCCGCGTAGTCTTTGTAATCCTGGTAGTGTGCGTCGGTCACGACGTTTCCCTGTTGGTCGTAGATCCGTTGCCGGTGCGGAAGCAGGTCGGTTCGGCTGAACTCGATTCTGCGCGATAGATACCAGCCTTCGGGGCCATTGCGGAGAACCAGCAGTCCATAATTGGGCTGGTCGACGCGATGCCTCTTCGAGTCGAGGACGGTTTCATAGCCGTTTTCACGAAACGGAATCTCGTCCCGGCCGATTTCCGGCAGCAGCAGCGCGTCGTAAATGTACTGCGGCCGCATGTTCTCCAGCCGCTTATCGGGCTGATAGTTGTCGGCATTGTTCGATCCCACGACGAACTTGTTCTTCAGAGGAATCCAAAGCTTGAAATTCTGCCCGTCGCTCACCATATCGAAGGCCGTGTTCCGCACCACCGGCGACAGGCCCTTCATGCGCAGCATAGCGGGTTTGCGCGCCAGCACGTAGCCGCGAATCTCCTTGTAGTCGGTGGCTTGGCCGTTTTTCGGGTCCGCGGACGAAGCGTCGATATCCACGGTCGCCTGCATGGACTGAATCTTGGCGGCCTGCGTGTTGACGTATTCGATCAGCTCCTGCTGGGTCGCGGTCTTCAGCGGCCGGTCGGAGAGCTGACGATCCAGAGTACGTGTCCGGAACAGACATCCGCTCAGCGGAAAGGTGGCCGCCGACAGAAGTAAAAGCAAAAAAAGGCGCAGATGAGTACGATACATTCCTATAGCGGGTACCCCAGAAGACTTTTGGGACATTGTTGTTATCCGATTAGTATAATGCACCGGAGGGTCTGGTGCTTAGCGCAGGCCGAGCGAGTGGCGATAGGCCGCCACGTTCCGATTGTGCTCTTCGAGGCTGCGGGCGAAGCGATGGTGGGCATTGCCATCGCTAACGAAATAAAGGAATTTCGTGCTGTCGGGGTGCAAAGCCGCTTCCAGAGCGCTTCTCCCCGGATTGCCGATTGGCCCCGGCGGCAGCCCCGGGAAACGGTAAGTGTTATAGGGCGAGTTCACCGCCAGGTCGGCGTGATGGAGGCTTCCCTGGTACGAGCCGGTCAGCAACTCCGCGTAGATCACGCTCGGATCGGCGTCGAGCGCCATCTTTTGCGCCAGCCGGTTGTAGTAGACGCTGGCCACGAGCGGTCGTTCCTCCGGAGCGGCAGTCTCCTTTTCCACGATCGACGCCATGATCACGACCTCGGGCACGTCCGAGTTCAGCCCAATCTGCTGCGCCACCTGCCGGAACTGATGCACCATTGCCGCCGCCATTTCCTCCAGGCTCTCGGTTCGCGTGAACTGGTAGGTGTTGGGGAAGAGATACCCCTCGAGCGACTTGGCCTCCGGCGCCAGATCCGAGATTAGCTGGGTCTGGGTTTCGGCAACGCGCAGAAAATCGGCCGCCGAACAGAGCCCTGCGTCTTCCATCGCCTTGGCGATGTCGAACATCGTATAGCCTTCGGGGATGGTGACCACGTGGAAGTAGATATCGCCGCGCGCGATCCGCTCATAAACCTGCGGAAGACTCGCCGCGCGCTCGAAACGGTACTCGCCCGCCTTCAAGGATGGTTTGGGATGCCACACGTGCCAGAGCCGGAAAGCGAGTTCGCTGCGGATCACCCCGGCCTTTTGGAGCTCCGCGGCAATCCTCCGCGTCGAATACCCGGAATGCAGCAGCAAAGAAGTATTGGCTGGAGGCGTAATTGGGGCATAGACCCGCCACGCCACCCAGCCGCCAGCGGCGAGAGCGACAACCAAGAACAGTGTGATCAGTGTGCGCAAGGTTCCAGTGTAAAGGCCTTTCCGGATTGCCGCAAAGTGGCCAGAGTACAAGGCCGGAAGAACCGCCGAGACGCGGAGCGCGCCGAGAAAAAGTTTGTACCGGTCGTCGAATGGCCCGCACATATTCGAACATCTAAGGGGTTCCACCGGCTGGGTTTGGAGACTCCAAGAAGGGGTTTTCCCGGCGCTCTCTGCGTCTCGGCGGTGAAAAGGTTTCCACTGCCATCTACAATTGACGGATGCACGCACTCGCGACCCCCGGCCACAGCCGCATCATGGCCCTCGATGTCGGCTCGAAACGAATCGGAGTTGCCGTCTCTGACCCGCTGGGCATCACCGCGCAGGGGTTGGATACGATCCAGCGCCAGAACAAACGCCGCGATCTGGAGGCCCTGGGACAAGTGCTGGAGAAATACGCAGTCCAGGAGATTGTGGTCGGCCTGCCCCTGCGCTTAAGCGGCGCGGAAGGAACTCAATCGGAAAAGATGCGCCGTTTCGCCGACGATCTGCACACGCACTTCGGCCTGACCGTCCATCTGTGGGACGAGCGTTGGACCTCAACCGAAGCCAACCGCCTGCTGCGCGAAACCGATCTTTCGATCAAGAAACGGGGGCGAGCGGTCGACCGGATGGCCGCGGTCTTGATTCTTCAGTCCTGGATGGAAGCCCACGCCGCTCGCTGAGCGCGATCAGGAGGCAAGTTCGCGAATGTCCGGGAAGCGCAGATTACACTTCATCAAAGCCTTGGTGAGCGCCTGTTCAATCAGACTCTCGTCGCAGTTGCGCGAGATGGCGATCTCGCTGACCAGCAGAAAGCGGGCGCGCTCCAGCATCTTTTTTTCGCGGAAGGAAAGCGACTTACCCTGTCCGAGGATCAGCAGGCTCTTCAACACCGCGGCCACGTCCGAGAGCGAACCGGTACGCATACGATCGGAATTCTCCTTAAACCGGTCTTTCCAGTCGGCCGCGTTGACGCACTCGCCGGAGGACAGGTAATCCACGATCTTCTGCACCTCGCCATTGCGCACTACCGGACGCATGCCGACGCTGCCGACGTTGGAGAACGGCACCATCACCTTCAAACTGCTGGCTGCGATTTTCAGCATGTAGAATTTTTCGACTGCGGCTCCCATAGTCCGGCTGCTGATTTGTTCGATAATTCCGACGCCGTGGTTGGGGTAAACGACCTTATCGCCGATGTGGAAAACGCGGTCGCCGTTCATGGAGGGCCCTCGCCCGAGGGTGCGCAGGACTACCGCTAGTCTAGCCGAGCGCCGCTCCTAAGGCAATCGGGAAGCGGTGAGAGGCGGCTCAGATGGCAATATATCTGTCACGGTTTCGGCCTAAGTCATTTCGGCTTAGTAGGTTGGACCGGGCGTGCGTAAATCCGAGCCCGAGTGTCAGTCACCAATGGCCGAGGGTTATAATGCCTAAGGCGATGACGGATCAGATCAAAAAGAAGCTTCACGAAGAGCTGAACACGCTCGAGCATGAGCTGGCCTACGATATCCCCAGAGAGCTCAAAAAGGCCGTCGCCATGGGTGACCTCAGCGAGAACGCCGAGTATCACATGGCCAAGCAGCGCCAGGAGTATCTGAAGGCGCGCGTCCGCCAACTGGGCAAGCGTCTGGCCGAACTGTCGCTGATCAACATGAACAATATTCCCAGGGATAAAGTTGGCCTGGGCTCGACCGTGACGATCTATGACGGCACCAAGAACGAAGAAATGGAATACCAGCTGGTGACCAGCGAAGAGTCCGATGTGGCCGCCGGAAAAATCTCAACCACCTCGCCGATCGGGCGCGCCTTGCTGAATAAAAAAGTTGGCGACATCGCGATGGTCGTTACGCCCGGCGGAAGCCGCGAAATGGAAATCCTGAAGCTCTCCACGGTGCACGATATCGCCGAAGCCAAGCTGGAAGCGGAAGTGGAATCGGAACCGGAACGGGAATCGGAATGAACCGCGACGTTATGACCGGCAATTTTATGAGGCGTGCCATATGAGCGGACGCTACATGAGTTGGACCAGCGGATTCGGACGCGCCTGCGGCGTTTTGCTCGACGCCATCGTGCGCCTGCTGGCTCTCTCGCGCATCAATCCCAACGTCCTGACCCTGATGGGGCTGGTGGTCAACACTTACGCCGCGTTTTTGTTTGGATACGCCAACGGCGACAACCAGCGCCGCATGTTTTTTTACGCCGGGCTGGTCGTCATCGGATCGGGATTCTTCGACTTGGTGGATGGCCGCGTCGCCCGCGCCTCGAACCAGGTCACGCGCTTCGGAGGTTTTTTCGATTCCATCGTCGATCGCTACAGCGACGCGTCGCTGTTCTTCGGCTTGTTAGTCTTCTATTCCCGAGGCAACCGGTTTTTCTATGTCGTGCTGACCGCGCTGGCCATGATCAGCGCCATCATGGTGAGTTATGCCCGCGCCCGCGCCGAGTCCCTCATCGGAACCTGCCGCGTCGGTTTCATGGAACGCCCCGAGCGCTTGGTGTTGCTCATCATCGGCGCTCTGTTCAACGTCATGGCCCCGGTGCTGTGGGTGATCGGCGTGCTGTCCACCATCACGGTAATCCACCGCGTCATTTACACCTGGCAGCGGACAACGGAAATGGACACGACCGCGCGGGCTGCGTGAGTCAACACCTCACTACGACCAATACCACCGCACCTCTCTCACCGCCACCCTATGGAGGGGTGAAGTGCGATAATTGCTGCGCATATCGGTTTTACAAAAGGAGACTGTATGTCCCTCCCTTCGTCATCGAATTGGCCCTCAATTCTCACGCGTCAGGCCACATTTTCCAATTGTCGTTTGGGCGTAATACTCCTGGTCGCATGTTTGACGTCGGCCTGCGGATCTAGCGGCGGTGGAACCCTGAGCGCGATGGCACCCAGCATTTTGGTGCAGCCCTCTAACCAGAAAACGACGATCGGACTCGCGGCGACGTTTACTGTAAGCGCCGCCGGAACCGGTCCTCTTCAGTATCAGTGGAGTAAGAACGGAACCGTGATCTCGGCAGCCAGCGGCGCTTCTTACACCACGCCGGCTGTTGCTCCCGCCGATAACGGCGCGAGTTTCACGGTGACCGTCAGCAATGCGATTGGCACCGTCACCAGCAATACGGCGTCGCTTACCGTTGGTCCCCGAGTGCCCAAAGCTGGCGACTGGCGTTTCCAGGCATTAGATCTTCCTGCCTTTGTTCCCGACATTGCAACCTGGCTGCTAACTGGGGAGAAAGCTTGGTATACCAATGCGATAGGGATGCCACTGCTGATTGGCGCGGCTCCACTTTGCGGTTCGGGAATTGCAGGCAGCTGTGCCTGGGGTTATTCAGTGTATGGCCAACCTGCGGGCGGCTCTGGAATTTCCGCCTACTACCAGTCGGATTCATTCACCAATCTCGACGCCGACTTGCAGACTCTGGCAACGCCGAACATCGTGATCACCTCACTCGATCTGGAGCCCGCGAACGGTGTGTTCGCCGTCTCTTGGTTGCAAACCAGCGCCGAAGGTGGATTCAGCGCTATCTCCCAATCGGTCGATCCTGCGGATGTCCAAGCCGTGGCTTCGCAATTGGGAGAGGAGAGCCAAGTCGTCACTGCGCTGTCGTTTAACGCTGGCCAAGTGGAGCTTTTGTCTTATGGTTGGCAGAGCGACACAACCACGATCTACGAGGCCAAAGCAGTCGCCGCCACTGGCGACAATTTCATCACGGAGGCCACGAGTTTGGCTGCGGCCGGTTACATCATCACCGCACTGGGAGGCGACCCCACCGATGGTCTCATCTTCATAGGTACGCGCGTCCAAGGGGACACCATGTCCCGCCCTATCCAGTTCGTTACGCCAACTGGAACGCAGGGACAACTCGACAAAACCGTGCAGTTTACCTCCCAAGAGGTTCTTACCTCAGGCGGCCAGAACTGGATAAATCAACAGTAGGCTGAGGCTTTGTCTTTATCCTGGCTGAAGATTCCTTCCTGAACTGCCCTCGGCAGCCTGCTAGACTATTCTTTATAACCTCCTGCAAGGACGATTCGTGCCAACAAATCCTGTTCTAGTTGTTCACGGCGGCGCCTGGGCCATTCCCGACGATATGGTCGAGGCGCACCTCAACGGTGTTCGCAATGCCGCCGCCGCCGGATGGCGCGTGCTGGAGCGCGGCGGCTCCGCCCTGGACGCGGTCGAAGAAGCCGTGGTCGTTCTCGAAGACGACGAAACCTTCGACGCGGGCCGCGGCAGTTTCCTGAACCGCGACGGCAAGGTGCAACTCGACGCTTTCATCATGGACGGCGCGACCCTGCGCGGCGGCGGCGTCGGCGGCGTGGAGCGTCTGCGAAACCCGGTTCGCGCCGCCCGGAAGATTCTGAGCGAAAGCCCGCACGTCTATTTTGTCGCCGAAGGCGCCGAGCGCTTTGCCGCCGAACACGGCATCACTCTCTGCCGCAACGAAGACCTCGTCATCCCCAGGGAAGTCGAGCGCTTGCGCGAATATCAGGCGCAGGACTCAACCCACGGCAACGATCTGTTCGCGCCCACCATTTCGCACGACACCGTCGGAGCCGTCGCGCTTGATCGCGATGGCAATATCGCGGCTTCCACTTCAACCGGAGGCACGCTCAATAAAGATCCCGGACGCCTCGGCGACTCTTCGCTGATCGGCTGCGGATGCTATGCCGACAATCTCAGCGCGGCCGTTTCCACTACCGGATGGGGCGAGCCCATCATGAAGCTGGTGCTCGCGAAGTGGGCGGCGGATCGCGTCGAATCCGGCAGTTTGCCCGAGTGGGTCGCGCAGGAAGCGATGAACTATCTGAAGCAGCGCCTCAACGGCCACGGTGGAATCATTCTGCTCGATGCGCAGGGCCGCTTCGGAATTGCCCACAACACCCCGCGCATGGCCTGGGCGCTCCAAACAGCGCAGAAACAAGAAGCCGGAATTACGCACAACGGTTGAAGTGCGGGTTTCCAGCAAGCATTCCGGCTGTCCCTTTACTAACTTGGACAGCCGGGAATATCTTTAGTTAAATAAGTGCCCTCCGTTCTCATCCGCATGACTTTCCGCAGCGGTAACTCGGTCACAAGGAGCGGATGCGAAAACAGGTGCGAACTCGGATGATGGGCTCAAGATTTCTTCGGCGCGAACCCCCTAGAGGAACCAAGATGAGAAGCGAATCCGTCATTCGACCAAACGAGAGAACGCTTCCCGTGGCCAGTCGCCTTGCGGTATGCAGCGTTTTGGTCGTGTTGGTGAGCTGCATATTGCTGACCGCCCAGAATGTGGTGTTGACAGGCTCGCTCGGCGGTCGGGTCACCGACCCGAGCGGAGCGGTGGTTCCGGGAGCGTCGGTCGTAGTGCGGAACCTCGCGACCGGCGTGCAACAATCCGCCGAGACAAACCATGCCGGACTTTACCGGTTTCCCGTCGTCATGCCGGGCGCCTATTCCATCGCGGCAAGTCTCAAAGGCTTTCGCGATGTCCAGGTTCTGGTGCGAGTGCTGGTAGGAAACACGACTTCGCAGGACATCCAGCTGCAAGTGGGAGCCAGCGCAGACACGGTTAAGGTAATCGGGACGACGCCACTGCTGCGGCCGGAGGAATCCTCCGCCAGCACAGTGATCGAGCGGTCGTCGATTGAGGAGTTGCCGCTCAACGAACGAAAATACTCCGACCTTACGATGCTGACGCCGAATACCAGCTACGACGGCGACACCGGCCTGGTGAGCGTCGCCGGACAACAGGGTGGAGAAGATTCCGGCTACGCCAATGGAAATGGCTCCAATGCCTTCACCGTGGACGGAACCAACGCCACGAGCAACTACTTCGCCGACATTGAAGGCCGTTACCGCATCCCCTACCTGTATGGCGAGAACGCAATCCAGGAGTTTCAAGTCGCAGTCAGCCCGTACTCGTCGATCTACGGTGGTGGAGCAGGCTTTATTAATGCGGTGACGCGGTCGGGCGGCAACGCGTTCCATGGCAGTGCGTTCTATTACAACCGGAACTCCGCGACGGGAGCCAATGACGCCCTCGATAAGGCCGCCGGCAATCCGAAACCGCTTGATGATTTGCAACAATTCGGCGCCGGACTGGGCGGGCCGATCCTGCGAAACCGCGCATGGTTCTTTGTGGATTATGAGCAGCAACTGCGGAACAATCCGATTCCTGTCATCAACTCGGATTTGGCGACGACGCCGGCGAACTTAGCTGCTTTCTTGAGTACTAACTTTGATATTCCGGCCGGGACGACGCTGCCTCCGCCGAACGGGTCCTTGCCGATACCGAACATCGACACTCCGGCCAGTGTCTCGGCTGACCCGACCAATCCGGTATACCTTCAGCAAGTGTCGAACACTCTAAACGCGCTGAATTCCAATCTCGGCACCAAAGCCAGAAAGCGCAACGACCTGGTGATTACGCCCCGGCTGGATTATCAGGCCAGTTCCCGCGATGGCCTGTTCCTCAGCTTCAATGTGAACCGGTACAACTCGCCCGGAGGCGTCATCACCGACCCTACAGTGGCAAATTATGGAACGCAAACGCTGGCCAACGCCTACGTGCACACCTTCCAAGCCAGCCTCGGATGGACGCACACTTTCTCCTCCAAACTGCTGAACGAATTTCACGCGGCCACTTCACAAGACAACCAGATCTCGACACCGACCGGTTTGGCTCCAAACATCCCCACGTTGATACTGGATAGCCCGGCCGCTTTTATTTTAGGCAATGCTCCTTTCTCTGTGGGGAGGGTGTTTGAAAGACAGTATTCTCTGGCCGACCGTGTCGACTACGTGATTGGCAAGCACACGTTGCAATTCGGTTTCGATATGAATCGCGCCTGGGACGCGGACAACAATGATGGCGGCGCCGACCCGAACGCCGCCGTCCAGTTCGGGTCGTTCCTCGGCAGTTATGAATTTTCCAATCTGGAGGCTTTTGCGCTCGGCGAATACAACGTCTTCAGTCAGACTTCGGGAAACCCGACTTTTTCTTTTGCCGTGCCTTACTACGGATTCTACGTGCAGGACTCCTTCCGCGCCTTGCCGAAGTTGACGCTCGAAATGGGTTTGCGCGAGGACTTCCAGGTTTACCCGCAGCCGGCGGAAAATCCGGCATTCCCGCTCACCGGGCAGTATCCGAACCAGTTTCGACGCTTAGCGCCGCGCTTCGGATTTGCCTGGCAGCCCGAGTCGAAAACGGTAGTGCGCGCGGGATTCGGGCAGTTCTACACCAACATGAACGGCCTGAACTATCGCAACGCGGTGGTCTCGAACGGCCTAGCCTCACAGCAGTCTTCGATAAGTGTCAGTTACACCGGAGGTCTGCCGAACCGGCAGATACCAACGTTCCCGAATATCCTCCCAAGTAATTCCCCCTTGTTCGGAGCTTCTGAAGATATTTCCCTGGTTTCTCCGCAGTTTCGAGTGCCCTATATACTGCAGGCGAGTTTGCAGATTGAGCGCGAGATTTTTGAGAACACAACTTTAAGCATCGGCACCATGTGGAATCACGGCGTGCATCTGCTTTCCGGCAGCGCCTATGACTTGAACCTGAAACCGTTGCAAGGCACGACGACGTACATTGTCTGTCCTCCGAGCGCAACTACGCTGCCGTGCAGTGGGCAGACGATCACGCTGCCCAACATGGACAATGGACTGCTGACCGAAGGCCGCATCAACCCCAACCTGGGCCAGATCAACGAACTGATCAGCCCCGCGCAAAACCATTACAACTCTCTCTTCGTGCAGTTGCAGCATCGCATGTCACAAGGTCTTTCCTTGCAAGTTTCTTACACCTTCGCCAAGAGCATGATGCTCGATGGGATGGACTTCAACAATCAGTTCGACTTCAGCAATACCCATGCTCCCTCGCTACTCGACCAGCGGCGCCGAATTAGTTTTGCCGCCGTGTACCGCCCCGGCCTGGAAAAACTGACCAATTCGGACACCGGCCGCGCGTTACTCTCGGGCTGGAGGCTGAGCAGTGTCATGGAGTTCTCTTCCGGCCGTCCCTACGCGGGTTTGTTGGGTCCAGCGTGTTGCAACGCCGCCGATGACAACCTGAACGACACCGCCTTTAACCAAGACACCGCGAACACCGCGGCCGGCATCAATGGCGACGGCCCCACGCCGGGCATCGGCCTGAATTCTTTCTACGGCCCGTGGCTGGAGCGGATCGACGTTGGGTTGACGCGCAGTTTTGCGATCCGGGAGGGCAAGGAACTGCAATTTCAAGCGCAAGCGTTCAATTTGTTCAACCACGCCAATTACTACGTGCAGAACGGCGACGGGATCAACCAGTTGCAATACAACCCAATCGGGACCAACTGCGGCGACGGAGCATCGCTCAACCAGACCTGCTATCTGGTGCCCAACTCGGGCCCGGGCAATTTCGGATCCCTCCAGGAAATCAGCCCCAACGACCTGCCCCGCGTGTTACAGTTCTCAGCCCGATTCACGTTCTAATTGCATCTCGCTGAGACCTGACATCTGCGGCCTAAATTCAGAATTCCACATGAGCTCGCAGGCTCGGCACCACGACCGGCCCCCGGTCGCGGTTGTAACCGGGATTATTGATGTGCTGCACTCCGGGAGCGATATAGATTCCGCGCCAGACATGTGCCGTGTAATACGACTCGACGATGTTCTCGCGCCCGTAGTTCAGCCCTCCATCACCCAGCAGGAAACCAAGCCCGCCATCTGCCAGATACACCTGGTGATCTTTCTTGATCCCGTTCGTCACGAAGGCAATGCCGGCACGATCTTGCCTGCGATGCCACAGTGCGCCGTTCACCCCCACGCCCTGGTTGAACGTCGAATCAATCTCGGTGTAGGCAAATGACTCGGTTTTTCCGTTGTCCCATCCCCAACGGCCATATGCGGTGACGTTCCGCATGAGATTCTGTTCCAGGTTGACGCCAAAGCCATATTTGCGGGTGATGTGCCAGGGATGGTGGGTGATGTCCGGGACCGGCAGCACCAAGCCTTCTTTAAACTGAGCAACCGCATCGCGATAGATGCCCATATTGGCGTAGTTCGTGTACGCCAACAGGCGGACGACGCCGGATTTTTTCGGTATCACGCCATGGCGCAGCTCGTACTCCCAATTCTCCGCATGAACCTGCCACGGCCGCCACACCAGATCAATTCCGTTCGCGACCTTCGGCATGAGCCCTTCGGCGAAGCGGAATCCCCAGTTGCGATCCTCATAGTCCGCCACAATACCGACGGTATAGCCGCGCGTATCGGCGGCGTAGTCGTAGGCGCCGTTGTTGTCGACGGACCAGTTGTCGAATTGAAAATGCGTGTCGGAGCCTGCCGAATTGATATCAAAGAAATCCGGCATGCTGAATTTGCCGAAGCGAATTTCCAATCGCCGCCGCGGCAACTCATCGAACAGCGATAGAAAACTGCGCTGGTTCTCAATCTTATCCTTGCTCAACGCGAACACTTTGTGGATCATGCCGCGCCCCAGGTACGGCACTTTACTCAACAGCGGATTGCGCACGATGTCCAGATCCGTATTCCCGCCCAGGCCCAGGCCGGTGCTGAGCGCTGCGCCGCCAGCTTCTTCGATGTCCACCAGCAACTCGGTGGAATTATTGAGCCGCACGCCGGTGTAAAGCGTCATCACGCGCGAAGTGGCTTTCTCATAGTAGGAACTCAGGCTGTTCTTCCCGCTGTAGTCGGCATGAAAGTCGGGGTGAGTTTGGAAGATGAAGTTCGCCTGCCCGGAGAGCCAGAATCGCGTGCTCCTGAAATGCGGCAGCATCGCTTCGGGATCGGCAACGGCGCCGCTGGGCGGGTTGGGAGGATTGTCAGCACTCGCAACTGGAGTGTCGCCCTTTGGCAAGGGTGCATCAGGCTGCTGCGCGTGCGCCGGGATTATGCACTTCGCGGCAACCATCAGCCACAACATGGCCAGCAGCATCCTTGCAGTCCAGCGTACCGATATGCGATTTTGCTTCCCCATTTCGCCCACGGCCCAATCGATCAGTATGTACTTAGTCGGTTAAAAGAACGTTACAGTTGTGGTCCGAGTTGCCTGTCCGGCATCCTAGCCGGTGCAATTCTCGGCGGCCCGGCTACGCTCGTGTCTAGTCGAGCATGCGATGCTTCAGATTCATGACGTCACGATAGGGAACCACACCGAGAATGATGTTGTTTCCATCGGTGACGGGAAGCGCCCGGAAACCATAGCGGATGAACGCGTCCGCTGCCTGCTTCATGGTGCTCTGTGGGTTGAGGCTGATGACGTTTTCGACCATCAAATTACTCAACGACACATCATCCTCAGCCATAAACAACTCCTTGATATCGATTACGCCGAGCAGTTTGTCCATCTCATTCACGACGTAGAAGTACATCACCACATCCATCGAGCGAGCCATTTCCCGAAATTTCCTGCGAACTCGCTGCACGGTCATGTCGGGCGGACATTTGATGAACTTGGTGGTAGTGAAATCCAGAATATTAATTTCATGCTTCTCGAGAATTTCTTCGATCTTCGCAACCTTGGCCGGTTCCAGCAGTCCGAGGATCGCCCTTTTCTCGTCAGCAGGCAGAACTGCCAGGATGTCGGCCGCCTGCCCGGAGGTCATCTCGCCGATGAGCTGCGCCACCCGCTCTTTCCGGAGAGACAACACGATGTCGCGTTGCACCGCCGGGTCAATCTCCTCCAGCGTGTCGGAGGCGTGTTCGGTGTCGAGACCCTCTAGAATGGTTACACGCTGGCCACTGTCCAACTTCTCCACGATGTCGGCCAGGTCCGCAGGGTGAATTTCGGAAAGCTCTTCTTTCACGATGTTCAACTTGACGTTTCCCTGGAGTGCCCCCAGCTGAGGTGAAAGAGGTTGAACATAGGACCAGGGAATTAGTTTCTTCTTCGCTTCATCCGCTCGTTTGTAAAAATAGTCAGCCAGACTTCGAAACCCCACCTGGCGGAGCAATCCGTAGCGGCTGATGTCGACATCGCTGACATAGAGATTGCCGTTCGTCCGGACCAGCCGAATGTCGTAAACAACTTCGACCTCATGGTCCTCCGTGTCCAGCACCTTCTTGTCGATCAAGTAGTCCCGCAGCGGGACTTCTTCTGGACCCAGCTCACGCACGTAGCTGCCGGGATCGCCATTGTTCACGATGATCTCACGGGGGCTGAACGATCGCACTTTTGGAAACGGAACCAGTAAAGGCGCTTCGCCGAATGGACGAGCAATCTGGAAATGAGTGACTTCCGCGACCTTGCCTTGGTCGAGCGCTATCATATCTTTCAACTTGCCGACCTTCCGGTCGTTGAAGTAAGCGCGTGCTCCCAGAAGATCAGTCAAAAAGAAGATCTCTTCCACGGAGTTCTTGATAGTTGTTGTTCCGTTCATGAGACACCTCGACCTAGTGCAACAAAGTGATGAACTTGTAGACCATGATTCCAACCAGGAGCAACAGATAAAACCGGAGTGCTCCGAAAGAGAACCGAACCCCGCGCGTCATCTTGATATGAGGCTTGGCGTACTTTTGGTTGATGGCCCTGACCGCTCCAGCCGTGTTGCGAAAGAAGTCAAAAATCATTGTTGTTCTCCATGCGCTTCCTTAGCCACCGAGAATCTTCGGGAAAATCGCGCTGATCCCGTACAGAGTGGAAATGACGATGATCACTACGACAATTCCGATGTTGGCGACGTTCTGAAACAGAGTGTTCTTGTACTCGCCCATGGTCTCCTCGTTGTTGAGGAGCAGAATGAGAAAGACCAATGCCGCAGGCAGCAGCGTTACCGCGATGACTTGAACGAACAGAGTAATGAGCACCAATGGCGCACGCGGAATCAAGACAACCGTTCCCGCCAGCAACAAGTCGAAAAAGTAATAGGCATAGAACCAGGGTGCCTCCTTCACCTTGTGGTTCAAGGAGTGCGCCCATCCGAAAACCTCACCGAAGGCCCATGAACTCGCCAACGAAATGCAGATTGCGCCCAGGAACCCGGCATCGAACAGGCCAATCGCGAGCAGAGCTCCCACATGACGGTTGATCGGCATGAAGCGGCGGGCCGCTTCGGCGTCGTCGTTGATGATCTGGCCGGGAAGCAGCGTGGCGGTCAGGACAATGCAGCCTATGGCTACAACCACCGTCAAGAATGAACCTACGGCGGTGTCGATCTTGCCCCACAGCATGTCTTTTTCCTGCATGCCCTTGTCCACCACCGCGCTCTGCTGAAAGAAAATCATCCAGGGAGCAATGGTGGTGCCGATATTGGCCATGAGCAGGAAAAACAGGGCATTCGTAAATCCTCCCGGCGGCAGGTGCGGGATGAAGCCGTGCAGAATTTTGTCAACCGGAGGGTTGATCATTATGGCCGCCGGAATGTAGATCAGATTCAAGCCGCAGAATACGAGAGCGACCTTTTCCCAAGTCCAGTAGCGTCCCTGCAGAACCATGGTTCCCATGACGATCCAACTGATGATCACGGTCACAATTGGCGGCACGCCGAAGATGCTCATGGCCGCCGTCATACCGATGAACTCTGTGATCATGGTCAGCCAGTCCAAGAGCACCAGATCCAGAAGAGAGAACCAGCCCCAGAAAGCGCCGAAGGAATGAAAAATCGCCTCAGCGTGGCCCCGCTTGGTGACCGCCCCGAGCCGTACGGTCATCTCCTGGACGTAATAAGCTACGGGCCCCAACAAGATCAGGAACCAGATCAGATGGAAGCTATACTGCGCACCGGTCGCCGTGTAGGTGGTAATGCCTCCGGCGTCGTTGTCGGCAACCATAACGATAATGCCAGGACCGGCGATGATGAGGTACAGCCTGATCGTCTTCAGGAGCTTCCTGTACCGGTAATAAAATTTGGAAAGAATATTCACGTGCCTGGCCTCGATGGCCTATGAAGATGAATTATGAAATCGCTAACCGAGCCTGCGGGCCGGGAGTTGAATTGCACACCCGGCCCACAGCAACTTCGACGCCTGGCCGCGTCGCTTTACAAACCGTGGCAGGAGGAACGACCCGTGCGACACTCCAGCGCATCTGCAGCCTCCGGTTGCCATGTTCGTCGGTAACCACGACCCATTTCCTTTCCAACGACTGCTTGTGATCTCCGGCGTGTTCCACGCGCCTGAAATTGGATTCCTGGTACCGGGCCGCAGCCACGAACGGCGTCGTCATCGCTACTTGTGGAGCAAGTACAGTTGCGCACATGGTCGGTTTCCTCCTTTCCTTCGGTTGAGACCTTCCGTCTTCCACACAAGTCACAGGTCGTCGGAGGTTGCGGCTTGAATGTCCTGTCGGTAGAACGGCATTCTCCCCAAACAGGCGCGGCTCACCGTTGTTTTCCAGCCTGGGCCTTCTTCTCGCTTTGCGTTGCCAAAGGTTCAAGCTTGGAATCTCCGCGCAGCCGATGAAGCAGGATGCCAACAAGCGCTCCCAAGCACGGAATCAGAGCAACGAAAATCCAAACCTTGAAAATCCAATGCACGGGCAACCCCCGTTACGCGGACTGAGACACTCTCGTCGGCAACAACTCAACCGCGGCTGAGTAAGTGCGCCGCAGTTCGCGCGTTTCGATTTTGTGGAAGGAGGAAGTGTGCCCGACGGCAGGGCCTCGATCCCTCGTGTTCTTCAGTTGTCAGTCAGAAGAAGCAGAGGCGAGGCGATAGGCGGGATACAGAGGCATATCGGGACACCTGACCGTTTCTTCTAAATCGGAAGGCCGCCGAACGTTCTCGGAGGCTCATACCCACTGCTTGTTTTCATAGATCCTTTTGGTAGTCTTAACGGGAGGCTTGGCGTTCCCGCTAGGAATTTTATATCATATCCCCCTAGGGTACATGTCAAGAGAAAAATGCAGGAAAATTCAAAAAGTTATAAAGAAACTTTATGAAAGACAAACTCCCGGAAATCTCGAAAGAAAAACAAAAGCTGCTTTCCCGGATCAAACGCATGGCCGGGCAAATTACCGCTGTCGAGCGCGCGGTGACTGAGGGTGACGAGTGCGCGGACATCTTAATGCTCCTGGCGGCGATTCGCGGCGGCGTCAACAGTCTGATGGCGGAGATCCTCGAAGATCACATCCGGCTGCACATTACGCATCCGGATCGCGCCACAGAATCGCCCGAGGAATTGACGGAAGATCTGATTAGTCTTGTGCGCGCCTATTTGAAGTAGGCCAGCGCCACTCGAGAATCAACGATGGACTGCGAACATAAGGGGGGACCTCGCCGAAACCCCCCGAAAACTAAAAAGGACAGCCCGGAGCCCCCCATGGCCGTCCTAATAAACCCTCCCGGTTAGAAGGGCAACTGTGGTTACGATAGCCGCGAGAGATTGCAGCAGTATTTCAATTTTGTGAAAGTCCGATGAATTCGATTCAGCGTCGCAAGGCGCCCTTGGTGGCCGTTTAGGCGTGAACTCTCTGTGCCCTGGATTACAAGTTGGTGTGATCGCTGCGCTCCGGCCTCGCACGCGCCGCTGTTATATTCTGAGTATCTGAGCTCCCGGACTTAGCTACCGCTGTGGAGGAATGATGGCCCGCAAGACAGAGCAATCCCGCAAGCTGCAGAAGCGAGCCGAACAGTTGATTCCCGGCGGCGTGAACTCCCCGGTGCGCGCTTTTCGCAGCGTGGGATGCGACCCGCTGTACATCGTACGCGGCCAAGGCTCGCACATTTGGGATGCGGACGGCAACGAGTATGTGGATTACATCGGCTCCTGGGGCCCGCTTATCCTTGGGCACGCCGCGCCCACCGTCATCGAGGCCGTGATCGCGGCGGCGCGTAATGGCACCAGCTTCGGAGCGTCCACTCCCGCCGAAGCCGATCTCGCCGAGCTGGTAATTTCCGCTTTCCCGCACATGCAGAAAGTTCGCTTCGTCAGTTCGGGGACGGAAGCGACTATGTCGGCCATCCGTCTGGCGCGCGCCTATACGAAGCGCAAATACATTGTGAAGTTTGAGGGCTGCTATCACGGACACGCCGACGCGCTCCTGGTCAAAGCCGGCTCCGGCGTGGCCACGCTGGGCATTCCGGGCTCGGCGGGTGTTCCCGAGGAATTCATCCAATTCACGCTCGCGCTCCCCTACAACGACACAAACGCGCTCGATCAAGCCTTCGAAAGATTTAAGGGCCAGATTGCCTGCGTCATCGTCGAGCCGGTCGTGGGCAACATGGGATGCGTGCCTCCGGCCAGCGGATATCTCGAAGCTCTGCGCGCCATCTCCAAGCGAGATAAGGCGCTGCTGATTTTCGACGAGGTGATGACCGGATTCCGACTAGCATACGGCGGGGCGCAGGAACTCTATACGATCCAGCCCGACCTGACCACTCTGGGCAAAATCATCGGCGGAGGCTTGCCTGTGGGCGCTTACGGTGGACCGAGCGAAATCATGGATATGATTGCTCCGCTCGGCCCGGTGTACCAAGCCGGAACGCTTTCTGGAAATCCGCTGGCGATGGCCGCCGGTTATGCCACGCTAAGCTACTTGCGCGAGCACAAAGATGTTTACGCGAAACTCGACAAGCTCGCCGCCGAAGTGGTCGACGGAGTTGCCGCCGCAGCCAAAGATGCGGGCGTCTTCCTATGCCACAACCGCGTCGGTTCGATGTTTACATGGTTTTTCGCGGAGGGGCCAGTCACCGACTGGACCTCCGCCGCGAAATCCGACACCGAAGCCTTCGGCCGCTTCTTCCGAGCAATGCTAGAAAACGGAATCTATCTGCCGCCCTCGCAATTCGAAGCGGCATTCCTGAGCGCGGCGCACACAACGCAAGACGTGCAGCAGACGATAGCGGCGGCGAAGCAGGCGTTCGCACCGGCGGCGGCGTAGGAAGAGCAGTCGTTGGGAAACCGCGATGTTAATCCAGCAACCACTAGGTCGTCAGGTGCATCTTCTCCAAATGGGGACATTAAAACATCGAGGTGACAATGTCGCTCCTACGATCAGCAAGCATTATCCTGGTTTTTGTTTGCCAGTGCTTCTTCTTTACAAATGCAGCCTTCGGGCACCCGGCGTCGGGCATCGTCGTTGATTCTCAAGGTCATGTCTGCTTCATCTACTCGCGTCACGGCGTGATGCGCATTGAACCTTCCGGAAATCTGACAAACATTCATTCGGACAATGGCGGCCATTGGCTGGCGTTGGACGCAGCAGGAGTTTTCTCGAAAGTGACGCCAAAGAAATTCGAAAGGGTCACTCCCGATGGCGCTATACCAACCCTGATCTTTGCCAGCGGTGGCGCTCCCATTGTCGTTGGATCGGATGGCAATCTTTACTACGGAAGCAACGGATCGCAGGAGGAATCATTCCCACCTGGAGCCATGACTGTCGTGCGGCTGTCGGCGGCGGGCCACCAGGATCTTTTCGCGCCGCAGCTCAAGTCAAAACTAGCTGAGTTGAAGGACGGCATCACAGGTTTAGCCGCCGGATCGGACGGCTCCATTTACGTCGCCACATGGAATGGGATATTGAAACTGAACGGAGATGGATCCATTGCGAAAATACTGCACCCTATCACAGTGAAGGATTGCGACAGCGATCCCGCCGACCACAACCCGGCCAACGCTTCATCGCCGCTTCTCCGAGGTCTCGCAGTAGATGCTGGCGACAACGTGTATGTTGCAGCCACAAGCTGCCATCGAGTTCTGAAGATCACGCCCGACGGCCAGGTTAAGTCGATTCTGAAAGCGGAACGCCCGTGGTCTCCTACCGGCATTGCAGTAAGCGGCAAGGACATCTATGTTCTCGAATACACCAATGCCAATGGCCCTAAGGAGGAAGGCTGGTACCCCCGAGTCAGGCAACTTGCAATGGACGGAAAGTGGAAAACGCTGGTGACGGTTCCTCCAGAGAGTCCGTCAGCATCAAATCTTCCGAAATAGAATCTGACACCTCTATCCCGCTGCCGAAGGCTGACGGATGACAGCCCGCATCTCTTCCACCGTCACAAATTCGTATCCCTGATCGCGATACCTCCAAATCAGATTGTCAGTCGCTATTACCGTCTGTGCGCGGTCGGCGCCCAGGGCGCGATGTCCGCCATCGTGGAGCAGGACCACGTCGCCGCCGCACATCTGCCGCGCGATTTTGTTTTCGATCACTGCGGCAGGCGGAGCGTTCCAGTCATAACCAGTCACGTTCCACATCACCGTCTCCAGCCCAAGCACGCGCGCAATCCGCAGCGTCGCCGGTCGTCTTCCCCCAAACGGTGGACGAAACAAATTCGAATGCTTGCCGATTGCGTCCTGCAATGCTTGATGGCAATCAACCAGCTCCGCGCGGATCTGCGCCGCCGACTTAAAAATCAGCAACGGATGCGTGAAGGTGTGATTGCCGATGACGTGTCCCGCCTGCGCCACCGCGCGCGCAATATCGGGGCGCTGCCGCACGTAGCGGCCGATCATGAAGAACGTCGCCCGCACACCGTGCTTCGCCAGCACATCGAGCAGCTTCAGCGTGTGCAGATCGTTCGGCCCGTCGTCGTAAGTCAAGGCGATTTGCTTGGTTCCCCTCATCCCCCGAGCAAATGTCCGCCCGTGCCACTGCCCCGTCGGTGCCATGGACTGATATCCCGCTGCCGAAGCGGCGGCAGCAGCCGTCAGTCCAATCAAAGCGGGGAGCATGAAGAGATTCTAGCTGGTCGTTTGGTGTTAGTCGCTGGGTAGTCTTGTCCAATACAAGATGAGCCTGAAGGGGAGGTGGGATTCCAACACAAGATGAGCCTGGAGCGGATGGCATGCTGAGGATTGACCATCAACATGCACGAAGCCGAGCAACTGAGCCTGGAGCA
>Ga0208191_1000424_pt1 | contig 31092 bp, 19 predicted proteins | sample June2015DPH_13_5_FD_184709 | JGI IMG/M metagenome (GOLD analysis project Ga0208191, IMG submission 184709) | Peatland microbial communities from SPRUCE experiment site at the Marcell Experimental Forest, Minnesota, USA - June2015DPH_13_40... | ecosystem: Environmental > Terrestrial > Soil >... | reverse complement strand
GCTGATGGCCAGCAGTACAGCAGAACCTGGCTCCTTTTCTCCATGTTCCAGTGCTGATAGGTAACTTTGCGTGACGCCGATACGGCGTGCGAACTGGGCCTGCGTCATATCGAAACCCCTGAGTTCCCGGATTCTTCTACCGATGGCACGGAGGTCGATTTGCGCTCTTTCCTTCGATTTTGCTCTTGATCGCGACATCTCTATTGAGATATAATATTTCTATTGAGATTCATGGTTAAGTGCGGGACCCGGACAGCATCAAGCCGCTTATGGGCCAAGAATCCACGACGTATGTCTCTCCCTGTTTGTTTTAGCTTGGTCGCGGCGAATTGGCAATTGATGATTCTGGGTCGGGAAACTTGCAACACGCCAGTGCTCCCGGAGATATGACAATGAAGAAAAAGTCGGTTACGTACGAATCAAACATAAGGATAGCCAGGCAATTGTGGCACCAACTTTCACCTGCTAGTTCACGTGCTTTAAGACAGCTTACCAGTGAACATCAGTTCTCGGTAGCAGCAGGGGATCTCCTCCTTCTCGAGGGTCGATGGTATGTAACGCATACAGGGCTGGTGGGTCTTGCTCGCCGAAGCCGTTGCACTGGTATTCACGCCCAACCCGTTCCGGCATTCTGTGACGCCTCGGCTCAACGCTGGGCGTTTGCAGCCACGGTGTACAAATCCAAAACCTGCCGGGGTTTCGTCGGATACGGCGACGCCGACCCTTCCAATGTCTCCCCGCTCGTCCGCGGGGCCGAGATGCGCGTGGCCGAGACCCGGGCAGTCAATCGCGCCCTCCGCAAGGCCTACGGCATCGGCATCTGCTCGGTCGAGGAGGTCGGTTCCTTCACTGGTCAACCCAATCCGGGTCCAGACTGCAAGAAGCTGCCCCAGCCTGCAAATGGCAACGGGAACTACGGAGGGCGCACAGTCCGCGATCGCCTTTGCCAATTGATTCGTCAGCATCAACTCGACGCCACTTTGGTCAAGTCGTATGCGACCGATTTCTGTGGCGTGAAGACCCTGCGCGAAGCCACCCGCGAACAGGTCGAGAACTTCGTCGCTCGCCTGGCCGACTGGGCCGAGAAGGACCGCAATGCCCTGCTCTGCCAGCTCAACAGCTACCTCGGTCAGAAAGAAGGTGCCGCATGAAACGACAGATCACGGGCTTGCACGCCGCCGATCGCTGTGCCGCCGACCAAATCCCCGACGGAGTCTTCCTTGTTCGGGTGCAACAAATCTATTTTCGTCGGCAAGCGCAAAAGCCCTACTACACGCTCAGTCTGGCCATCCTTGAGCCCAGCCGATTTGCTGGGCACGTCATTTCGAGCCGGCTCTATTGCAACCCGAAGGCGCTGTGGAAGCTGAACTGGTTCCTGCGCGACTTCGGCTACGACACCGAGTTGCTCGGCCGGGATGAGGTGGACGAAACTCAGCTCCTCGGTCTGAAGGGCGTGGTCAAGATCAGCCACATCATTTTCAACGGCGCTTCCCTCCCCCGACTCGACGGTTTTGCAGCTGCTGGCCGCTGGGAAGAACTTTCACCGGTAAATCTGGACAATTCACAGGTGGCTTGATGACCTACTCCTACACCCAGATCAGCCAGTACCTTGGATGTCCGCGCCGTTACCGGCATCGCTACCTCGATGGTTGGCAGGAAAAAGACACGCGCGCCGCTATGCTTTTCGGCCGAACCTTCGAACAGGCCGTCGCTGCCCTTTTTCGCCGGGAAGACCCGGCCGCTGTGCTGTTCGAGCAGTGGGGCCTGTGCAAGAACATGGGCCTGACCTACTCCGGCAACGACACCTGATGACCCATCCCGGGGTCGGTTCTCTAACAGCGTTGGCCTTCGTGTTGATCATCGGGAGAGCAGACCGGTTTCAGTGTGGCAAGCAGATCGCGAGCTATCTCGGGCTGGTGCCGTTCGGGGAGTCCAGCGGGCAGCGGCGGCGGCTGGGGCATATCACGAAACAAGGCAACTCGCTGACCTCGTTGAATTACATTTTAGGGGAACGAAGCAAGGCCAGACAAAAAACGTGGGCAGAATCTACTCGGGCGCCTGATTTTTCAGCTCAGCAGCCTTGGCTCGTTCCCGGGTCGCCTCCTGCGCCTGTCCGAGTTGCTCGTAGGTATCGGCCAGATACCTGTGAGCCTCCGCCGATTCCGGATCCAGTTTGACGGCGCGGCTCAGTTTTGGCAGTGCGTCGTTGGGATGCCCCTCGATAAGAAGCATCTCGCCGTACTTCAGATTGGCCGCGAAGTGATCGGGATCGATTCTTAAACTACTCTCAAGCTCTGCCGTGGCCTCGGGGACGTGCTTCAAGTGCAGCTGGACGAACCCCAGAAAGAAATGTAACTGCGCGGAATCGGGGGTGTATCCCACCGCCGCCTGCACCTCGGGGAGCGCGGCCTCCCACTGTTTCGTCTTGACCAGAACCCACCCCAGTTCATAATGTGCTGCCGCGGAGTCAGGCATTTTCTCTACTGCGATGCGATATATGGGCAATGCTTCCTGATACCGGCGCTCATGGGATAAGGCGCGACCCAGTTCCATGTAGACACCGGACATGTCGGGCTCCAGCCGTAACAATTCGCGCAGGCCCGCAATCCCCTCATCGTAACGATCTTCTTCGAAATCTACGGCCGACCGGTGGAACCTGTTCGCAATTTCGATCTTGTCTTTCGGATCGATCGCCCCTCTCTCTTTACTATTCGCTCCCGCGCTATCGGAAGCCATGTAGCCAAGCGCTCGCAGCTTTTCCGCCTGCGCAGGATCCAGTTTTGCCGGCTCGGTCTGGACACTGCTGGTCTTCTGCTGGAAGTTCATCAGTTGCGACTCCAGGGTGTCGGCAACGGCTCTGGAGTCGAGCGCGAGATTCTTAACGGCACCGGGATCGGAGGATTGGTCGTACAGTTCCCGCCTCGGCGCCTGAACGTAGAGGTATTTTCCGGTTCGCCAGGAACTCAATTCGCTCCACCCGAACGTGTGAGCATAATTTGACTCGGAATAAACGGACCGTTCTAGCACTTTTCCTTTGCCGGATGCCGATTGCGCCGCATCCATCTTCGCTGCATCGATCTTCACTTCATCGGTCTTCACTTCATCGATCAATGGAAAAAGCGACTGCGCCTGCATCGTCGCCGGAGCAGGGATCCCGGCCGCCTCCAGCAACGAGGGCGCCACCTCCGCTAGCGCCACGCGCTCGTCGATGCGCTTTCCCTCAAGGCGTTTTCCCCCGAGCCGCCCCGCCGGAAGTTTCAACAGAAGCGGAACATGAATGGTCTCGTCATACAGAAACATTCCGTGCCGCTCTTCTCCGTGCTCGCCGAAAGCTTCCCCGTGGTCGGCGGCAATGGCGATGAGTGTGTCTTTATACAAGCCGTGCTTCCGCAACACGTCCATAACGCCGCCAATAACCGAATCCGTATATGCGATCTCACCGTTGTACGGCTCGGAGGCGTAGCGCGTTTTAAACGGCTCCGGAGGATCATACGGATCGTGCGCATCGTAAAAATGCACCCAGATAAAAAACGGTCCCTGCGAGTGGCGGCTCAGCCAGTCGATGGCGCGTTTGGCAACGTCTTCAGCGCGCCGTTCGATGCTGTGGTAGCGGTCTTCGCCGGGCTTGCGCTCATGAAAATGGGCGTCATACACATCGAAGCCGCGGTCGAAGCCGGGGGCCGTTCCCGCCGGATCGAGAATATAGGCCCCGATGAACGCCGCAGTCGAATAACCATGCTGATGGAGGAGGTCGGGCAGATAGGGGAGGTCCTTGCCCAGTGGCGAGCCCAGGTCCTCGACATGGTTGTACTGAGGATAGGTTCCCGTCAGCAAGACGGCGTGCGATGGAGTGGTCAGCGGAACCTGCGCGTACGCTCGCGTGAAGACCACGCTCTGGCGTGCCAGCGCATCGAGATTAGGTGTCAGGCCGCGCTTCGATCCAAGAAAACCCATGCGATCGGCCCGGGTCGTGTCGAGCGTGATCAGGATGATGTTGGGCGGTTTCGCGCTTGCCGATGGAGCGCTGGCGGCCTTGGGCGCGGTGGCGCCGCCTGCACCCAGCACAAGGAAAACAAGGAGTAGGCGCCGGAAAACCTGCATAGGGGATGGAAAAAAGTCTAGCACACGCCATGCTGAATGTAACCGGGATTGTTTCGATTTCTTGCGAATATTTACGATTCCTGATAAAGTCCGCATCTGGACCTGTCACAACGGGCGAAGTTCTGGAATTCGTGGACAAGAAACCTGGAGGCAAATGAACTTTATAGGAAGGCCGTGGAAGCAAGCTCTTATCTTCATCGTGTTGTGTTCGCCTTTGGCCATGAGCCAAACCGAGGACCTCAAGGCGCTATTGCGCAACATCCATGCGGTGGGCACTCATGCCAATGAAGAAGAGGGCCCGGCGGCAATCGCAGTCATTGGGGAGCATGCATTTCCTGTGGTCGTGGGCGAAGCGGAGGGAAAGACCATACTGCCGGTTGTGGCCGCCGCACGATTCGGAAAAGGACGCGTGGTCGCCCTGGCAGAGAAGGGTTTGTTGGGCGATGTGAGTGGCGCTCCGGTTCACGACGACGACAAATTCCTTGCTAATGCGATCGCGTGGGTCCGAGATGGCAAGCTTCGTGGCGGCACGCTTCGCGACGATAACACGCGAATTCGGGTCATCCAGCTTCCCGGCATGGCCGAGCATCTGCGGGCTGCCGGATATGCCGCGGCGCAGAGCGATTCGTCGTGGAGCACGTCCAACTGTGACGTGATCGTGGCCGCTGTGGATACGGTGAGCGCGGCGCAGGCCACAGATCTACGCAAATTCCTCACACACGGAGGCGGTTTGATCCTTGCAGCCTCCGTATCGCACTGGGAAGACCAGAGTACAAACGGCGAGACGGTCGCGGAATATCCCGGCAACGCGATTCTTGCACCAGTGGGCATTCTGTGGACCGACGTGGATGTGAGGGGAAACGCGGATGCCGCTTACGCGGCGCGACAGGACATTCCGCCGATGGCCAGCGTGTCTCCTGCGTTGCTGGCAATCCGCACGCTGCGGGAAGGCAAGACACCGTCGGCTGCCGAATTGGACCAGGCGTCGCGTGTACTCATGACCACAGCGGGAATCGTGCCGGCGGAAGATCGGTTGTTCCTTCCGCTATTTCGCAAAGTCATGGAGGGATTCCATCCCGATCACTTTCCTTCCGCGAAGAATCCGGTCGCAAAGGCCGATGTATTGACTCGGCTCGCCATTGCGCTGGATCGCCGCAATATGGACGTCGCTCATCCGGAAAAAATGCGCCCCTACCCCTCGGCCGCGGAATTTCCCGGCGCGGTGCCGTCCACAGCCAAAGCCGTGACCAAGAACATTGTGGTTGACACCAGCCATCCCCGCTGGCACAGCACCGGCCTCTATGCCGCCCCGGGACAGATCATTCTGGTGGATGTGCCGGCGAGCGCGGTCAATCATGGTTTGAAAGTGCGGATCGGAGCGCACACCGACACACTCTGGCACCTGGACCGATGGGAGCGGTTTCCCGATATTTCCTTGGTCTTCCCCATTCGCGGCGAACACGTTCGTGCGGCCAATCCTTTCGGAGGTTTGGTTTATCTTGAGGTTCCGGAAAAGACAGCAGTGAGCAGTTTTACGGCGACGGTCAGCGGAGCTGTGGAATCCGCGCGCTTCGTTCTAGGAGAAACAACTCCCGAGCAGTGGGCGCAGGCTCGGCGCGACTCGCTGGCTCCTTGGGGTGAGGTGGAGTCTGGCAGCCTAATTCTGACTGCACCACTGGCGGACCTGAAGAAACTGGACAATCCCGATGAATTGCTGGGCTTCTGGGACAAAATCATGATGGCGCAAGCTGACCTTGCCGGCTGGTCCCCGGTTCCAGCCTCGCCCGAGCGCATTGTTTTCGATCAGCAGATTTCCGCTGGATATCTCCACTCGGGATATCCCGTCATGGGGCCCCTGTCGTTAGCAAGCCCGTCGCTTTCCACCGCATACATGCAACGGTCCGAGGACTTCGAGGGAGGCCGCTGGGGTTACTACCATGAACTGGGACACAACCATCAGAGCGACGATTGGACCTTCCGCGGCACCGTTGAAGTCACGGTGAACCTCTTCTCGCTGTACTCATTCGAAGCGGTGAATGGGGTTCCGGTTGCGAAGAATCCACGCGGCTCGGCTGAGTTCAGAAAGAAGGAGATGGCGCACCTGGATTGGAAGAATCCGGATTTCAGCAAGCTGGACCCCTTCCAGGCGCTGGTCATGTACGAGCAATTGCAGCAGGCCTTTGGGTGGGATACTTTCAAGACGCTCTTCCGGAAATACCGTGCGCTGCTTGACGCGGAGCGGCCCAAGACCGATCTGGAAAAGCGGGACCGGTGGATGGTGGAGTTTTCCCACCAAGTAGGGAAGAATCTGGGACCGTTCTTTCAAGCATGGGGCGTCGAGACCACGCCTGAAGCGCGGGCTTCGATCCGCAACCTGCCGTGCTGGGCGCCGGAAGAGTTGCCCGTCCAGCCCTGCGCCGTAAACTGACGAGTATTACCGACCGATCTCGTCGGAGGAGATTCCTCGTATGTCTCGAATTGCGCGTCCGCACAGGCCCGCACTGATGTTGACAGCAACAGCGTTGTGGTTGGTCCTGGCCGCGGGCCACAGCCTTGCGTCTGATTCTTCCGCCTCCTCCGTCGTCCCTGTGCGCGTGTGGCAGGACACCATCACCATCCCTAGCTATGAAGAGGGTCTGCCCGACCCCAATCCGCCGTTTGACTATTCCGTCCAAGACTACCGGTACAACTACCCCTATACGTTGCTCTCGAACTTGATCGGCCGCTCCGCCCCGAGACAGTGGCGTGCTCTGAATCTGGAGAATGAATTTCTCAAGTGCACGGTGCTGCCGGACCTGGGTGGCCACATTTACCGCTGCACGGACAAGCGCAACGGCGCGGAGTTGTTCTATGCCAACCCTTCGGTAAAATTTGCACGGATTGCCTACCGGGGAGCCTGGGCCGCACTGGGAGTGGAGTTTAACTTCCCGGTTTCGCATAACTGGATGACCGTGTCGCCCGTGGATTTTTCGATGTCCACAGCCCCCGATGGAAGCGCGTCGGTCTGGGTGGGCAATCAGGACCGGGTCTACGGCATGCAATGGCAAGTGCAGCTCACTCTGCGGCCGGGCCAGGCGGCGCTCGAAGAGCATGTGACCCTCTACAACCCGAGCAGCTCGCGCCATCGTTTTTACTGGTGGACCAACGCCGGGGTGCAGGTGTGGGACGACAGCAAGCTCTACTATCCGCAGCAGTATTCGGTGTTCCATGGGTTCACCGATTTGGACACCTGGCCGGTGAATTCGGCGGGGGTCGATTTGAGCGTGGTGGGAAATCACAAGTATGGGCCGGTTTCACGATTCAGCTACGGCAGCGCGGAGCCTTACATGGCGATCTATCATCCTCACACCCATGCCGGACTGGCGCATTACTCTACTCGGGACGACTTGCCCTCAAAAAAGATCTTTTCCTGGGGAAGCGACGCGGATGCGCTGAACTGGCGCGAGGCCCTTTCCGACAATCACAGCGCCTATGTGGAGTTGCAGGCGGGCTTGTTCCGGGACCAGGAGACGCATGGGTTTCTTGAACCGCAGCAGTCGATACACTTCTCCGAGTACTGGATTCCGATTCGGGACCTGGAGGAAGTGACGCGCGCCAATGGCAACGCGGTGCTTTCTCTGTCGCGGAACGAGCCGGCGGATTCCCGCAGCGCATCGCTCACGCTTTCGCTGAATGTCACGTGCGAGTTCCCGCAGGCAACCGTGACGGTGAGCGACGGCACGCGGACATTTTCCAGTGAGCGCGTTTCGCTTTCTCCCAAGAGCACATGGCACAAACAGTATGCGGGATTGCCAGCGGCGGCAGCCTATACGGTAACCGCCACCGATCATGAGGGGAACGTCATACTTAGTCATACCGAAGGCCATTATGACTTCACTCCTAAGTCGGAAATTCCGGCTAAGCTTCCGCCTGCATATACCTATCCTCCCGCCAATCAGAGAAGCGAAGACGACTTTGTAGAGTTCGGCGCGGATCAGGAGAGGGATGGGAAGCTGCTCGATGCGCGTGCGACTTACGCGGAGGGCGTGAAGCGGTTTTCCGGGAGCGTGGCCTTGCATCAGGCCTTGGGTCGTCTTGAGGTTGCGCTGATGCAGTACGCCGCGGCGGCTGAGGATCTCCAATTTGCCCTTGATCGGGTCAGCAACGATCAGGAGGCCGCGTATTATCTCGGCCTGGCACAGCTCATGCAAGGAGAGCCTGGCAGCGCCCGCCGTTCGCTGGAAACCGCCGAGCAATATGGCACGTACCGTCCGGCGGCACGATTTGAACTGGCCGCGCTGTCATCCCGGCAGGGACGGCTCGACGAAGCGCAGCGCATGCTGGAAAGCGTAGTGGCTGAAGCTCCGGGTGAATTCCGGATCGGTGCTCTGAACGTCTCCCTGCTGCGGTTGACGAACCATGGATCGAAGGATCATGGGGCGCTGGCCAAGGAGCGCCTCGCCGTCTTGGAGCGCGCCCTCCCGACCGACTCCTTCCTGCGCTATGAGGCCGTACGCCTTGGCCAGCCAGACGCCGCGCTGTGGGAGCATCTCGCCGCCGATCCCGAGCGCATTCTGGAAATTGCCGCGCAATATATGCACTTTGGGTTGTATGGCGAGGCGATCGATTTGCTCGCTCATAACTTTCCCGCCAGTGCGCCCGGCACGAGCGATCCCGGCACACCCCAACCGGCGCAGTATCCACCGATCGCCTACTATCGCGGCTATTGCCGCTATGCCATGGGACAGGATGGCTCCGCGGACTTCACCGCCGCCGCTGCTATGCCCACGGCTTATGTGTTCCCGAACCGTCCCGAAGAATTGGAAGTCTTGCGTCGAGCGATTGCCGCCAACCCCAAGGATGCCAGTGCACGTTTCTTATTGGGATCCCTGTATATGACAGGCGGGATGGTGGAGCAGGCTTTAGCGGAGTGGGAGTCCGCCCGCCAGATTCGTCCCGGAATTCCAACATTGCTGCGCAGCATGGGCTACGCCACACTGGCTTCTCACGGGTCGCTGGAGCGCGCCTTGGAACTCTTCACCGAGGGAGCCAGACTGGATGCCAGCAATGCCAGTGTCTATCTGGGTCTCGAACAAGCCCAGCAAGCCGCGGGGCGCCCGGTGGAGGACCGTATTCACGCGTTGAAGATGTTTCCCCCGGACCTGAACCCGCCCTCGGAACTGGTGTTTCAGTTGGCGCGCGATCTGGCCGAGGCCGGACGCTTCGACGAAGCGAAGCAGCAGCTTGCCTCCCACTTTGTGGCGCGCGAGGAAGGCGGCATCGGTCTGCGCCAGGTCTATCTCGATATCCGCATACAAGAAGCGCGCGCGTTATCCGGGCAAAGTCATTGCGATGCCGCTCGGGAACTGCTCCGGCATTTGAGCGATGCCGTACCGGCGCTAAGTCTCACGCAGGGAGAACTCGCGCTCGAACTCAAATCTGAATCCCGGCAGAAGGAACTTGCCTCGATTGAGAACACATGCAGGAAATAGCCTGATCCGCCAATCGCGGATGTGTGGAATGAAAACATCCATCGGGACTGAACACAGAACCCGACCACGGAAATTTACTCAACTTACTGGGAGAATATCGCCGATGACGCATGCGCGGAGTGCCCTAAGCACGCACCCAACCGGAGGTTTTACATTGCGACTCTTACTTGGAATGTTTGCGTACGTCGGCCTCCTTTTGGCGCTTGCGATCGTTGCCTCCGCCCAAGATAAAGATAAAGATGTTCACTACGGAGTGGGCACATGGGACGCGGACTCCTACGGTAACCACCGCGCCGTGGTGCGAGTGCGCGGGTCCGGCGAGGCCGTCTGGGCCCATCTGCCGTGGCGCCGCCGCGACCAGAACCCAGATGCAAAAGAAGTCATGGTGGTGGACGCGAAGACGGGCCATCGCGTTCGCAATGTAGTTCGCGTCGCCGTAAACCGCGAGTATGGCGACTTTGTCTTTGAACCGGTGAGCGGGCTTGGAGATTATTATTTCTACTATCTTCCCTACACCGGAACGATCCATTCGCCGTATCCCAAGATCACCTATCTAACTCCAAAGCCAACTGCCAGCTTGGAATGGTTGACGCGCAACGATCTTCTTCACCCTGAAACAGCGCAAGGGAACCGCAATAAGTTTCCCGCCGCTAACGTAGTCGAGTTCCAGTCCGTGGACGAGTTCAACAGTTTCTATCCCATGGAGGTGATCGCCACCAGCGCGGAAACCGCTCATCTTCTGGCCCAATATCCCCAAGCGGCGTATCTTGTCTTCCCCGAGGACCGTCGCAATGCTATCCGCATGACCTCCGATCTGCCAGCTTTGTGGACGCAACGCGGTCCTGGCGGCCCGTTTCGGGGGGAAGCGGCGCGGGGTGAGTTTTATGCGTTTCAGCTCGGAGTCTGGGCCGCGCGCGCGCCGCTTTCCAATCTGCAAGTGAAGTTCGGCGATCTGCAATCCGAGGGCAGCGGGGTGACTATCCCGCCCGATGCGTTTCGCTGTTTCAACTTAGGCGGAGTGGATTGGCAGGGCACGCGATTCACGCGCGCCGTCTCCGTCGCACAAAGAACCGTGGCGCCGCTCTGGTGTGGAGTGCAGGTACCCGAAGAGGCTTCGGCAGGACTCTATCGCGGCGAGTTGACGGTTACGGCCGAAGGCAAGAGCGAGACGCCAATCGCTATCGAGCTAGCCGTCGGCCCTGAGAAGATTCGTAACTCCGGGGACGACGATCCCTGGCGGCTGTCGCGGCTGCGCTGGCTGGATTCGCAACTGGCGGCGGACGACGAGTTAGTCCCGCCTTACTCCCCCGTCGAGGTCCACGATAACCAGATCGGCATTCTGGGACGGCGGGTGACTCTTGCGGCCACTGGAATTCCATCCTCGATTCAAAGCTTTTTCGATATTGAGATGACTCATCTTGCGGAAGCGCCTCGGGAAGTTCTCGCCGCTCCGATTACTTTGCTTGTCGAGGACGCCCATGGCCGTGTTCTACCGTGGGTGAGCGACGGCGTCCGGTTCACGAAACGAGCGCCAGGCGCGGCGGCGTGGGAGTCCCACAGCCACGCTGGCCCGGTGAAAATGGACCTGCACGCCCAGATGGAATTCGACGGCAACATTGAGTTCACGCTTGCCCTCGACTCCACCGCTGCGGTGAAGCTCAACGACCTTCGTCTAGAGATTCCCCTGGCGGCCGATGTGGCGCGCTACGCCATGGGATTGGGTCTGAAGGGTGGAGCGCGTCCCGCGAGCTTCGATTGGAAGTGGAACATAAAGCGCAACCAGGACAGCGCATGGGTCGGCGACGTGAACGCGGGTCTTCAGTTCACACTGAAGGACGATCATTACGCCCGCCCGCTGAATACCAACTTCTATCAGTCGCAGCCTCTGGTCATGCCCGTTTCATGGGATAACCTCGGACAGGGAGGCTGCCGCTTTGCCGAGCCGGACAACAAGACGAATGACACGACCTACCTCGTAACCTGCTACAGCGGCCCGCGCACGCTGGTTCCGGGCCAGACGCAGCATTACAACTTCCGCCTGCTGCTCACCCCTTTTCATACCATCAACACCCAGGCACAGTGGAGCACTCGCTTCTTTCACGCTTTCAAGCCGCTCGATGAGGTTGCGGCGACCGGAGCCAACACTATCAATATCCACCATGCGACCGCCATCAACCCCTACCTCAATTACCCGTTCCTCCGTCCCGCGGAGATGAAGGCATACATCGACGATGCCCACCAGCGCGGGATGCGGGTCAAGATTTATTACACGGTTCGCGAGCTGACCAATCACGCCCCCGAGCTCTTTGCGTTGAAGAGCCTTGGCAGTGAGGTGATCGCTCCCGGCACGGGCGGCGGTTTTTCCTGGTTGCAAGAGCACTTGGATGGAAACTACATCGCAGCCTGGCATGTGCCGGAACTGAAAGACGCGGCGGTGATCAACACCGGCATCTCGCGCTGGCATAACTTCTATGTGGAAGGCTTGCGCTGGCTGGTCGAGAATGAAGGAATCGACGGCCTCTATCTCGACGACGTGGCTTTTGATCGCACGACCATGAAGAGAGTGCGAAAGGTACTTACTCGCGGCCGTCCCAATCCCTTCATTGATCTGCACTCGGCCAACCAATTTGATGTCAACGATGGCTTTGCCAGCAGCGCCAATCTTTACCTGGAGCATTTTCCGTTTATCGACCGGCTCTGGTTTGGCGAGTATTTCGACTATAACTCGGCTCCGGACTATTGGCTCACCGAGATTTCCGGCATCCCTTTCGGCCTGATGGGGGAAATGCTTCAGGATGGCGGGAACCCCTGGCGCGGTATGATCTTCGGCATGACCAACCGGATGCCATGGTCCGGCGATCCGCGTCCGCTATGGCACTTGTGGGATGAGTTTGGAATGCAGCAAACGCGCATGATCGGCTTCTGGGTGCCGTCGAGCCCGGTGAGGACAGGAAATCCATCGGTTCTCGCCACGGTCTATCAGGCCGATGGCCGGGCACTGGTCGCGGTCGCCAGCTGGGCGAAAGATCCCACCGAGGTCAAGCTCAGCATTGACTGGAAAGCTCTAGGAATTGATCCTGCGGACGCCACCATCACCGCTCCCGCCATCGCTAACTTTCAGGATGCGGCCAGCTTCAGACTCGAACAGCCAATCCCAGTTCAACCCGGCCGGGGCTGGCTATTCTGGATCGTGGGCCACCGCCGCGCTGACGCGCCTCATTCATAACAGCATTCATAACAGCGAAATCGACGGCTTATAGCTTGCCAGTCGGATGCTGGATTGCGATACTACTTGAACCCGGGTTACGCTGATCCGAGCTATTGGGTGAACAGGCGAAGGCGAAATGATTGGGTCAAGCCGCACACAGACTGAAGCGGGCGTAGCCTCGTGTGCCGTCCGCAGCCGACCGAGAGAAGGCGACATTGGTCCCACTAACAATCGGGTTGTCGTGATCGTTATTTGAACGCCGCCAACTGCATGATCCAGCCGGCGGGCGATTGTATCGCTGTCGCGTAATAGGTTCCAACTGCCGATACTACTTTGTCCTCGACAATATCGCCCCACTGCGTGAGGATGCGTTCGGTATATCCGTGTCCGGGACTGTTGGTCCAATATCCCACATTGTTGGCAGCGAACAGGAGTTCAGGCGCCGCCGTGGTGGTTACTTTCCCACTGTACATTTCCCCTGAGTTCTTTCCGGTTCCTGCAGCTACGGCGTCCAGCCTACTGACTCCGTTGTATTCCGCGATCCGTATGTCCGGATATGCGGCTGCGGTGTTGAAGGTTACGGTCACGGTGTTCGCGCCCGCTGCCGCCGCGTTCACATTGCTCGCATAGTAGACCGATTGGGTCCCCGGCACGGCCGTGGATTTGGTCGGCCCCACAGCCAGAGCGTACGTGTTGCCACTCGAGTCCGTTACCGACGACACCGTAGACGTAGTGTCGCCCCATCCCACGACCACGATATTCAGATCGCCGGCAATCTGGGCCGCGGTGTATGGTATTGCCACGGAACTCGCCGACGCCGGAGTAGCCGTAGTGGCGTCGTTTGCGTTCACCTGCACGAAATTGATCGGAGAGGGGGGAGGTGGGGTATTGACTGTGGGGTCGATGGTCGTTGTGTGGATGAGTGCGCCGGAAGTGCCGGTCACGATTACCGCGGCGGTCCCAAGGGGCGCTGTGGCGGAAGCAGTTAGCGTGAGGGTTGAGGTGGCGCTGCCGCTCCCTGTTTGAAGTACCGGGTTAGTTGAGAACGCCGCCGTCACGCCGCTCGGCAGTCCGGAGACGCTCAACGCGGTTGCTGAACTGAAGCCGTTCAGACTCGCGACCGTCACGGTGCTTGTCGCACTGGAGCCTTGCGTCACGCCGAAATAGCGCGGAGAAGCCGCCACCGCGAAGCCCGGATACCTCATGGTTGCGGCTATGGCGTTTATGATTGCACTCGGGTTCGGACTTCCGGGCGCATGCGTGAACTGGACCACGATTTGCCCTGTGGAATCGGCCTTGGTCCAGAAGCTTTCCGCGACCGCTTTATGCTTTCCACCGGCTGCCTTGAAGATGTCAAAGTTCTTAAGGACCTGCGTCCCGTTGATCGTGACGTTCTCCAACCTCCGACCTGCGGCAATAGCGGTGGGCTCCACGAACTGGAGCGTCACCAAGTAGCTCGTGCCCGGTATAAATCCAACCAGGTTGTACTGGAAGTTGCTTCCGCTTCGACGGTGCTGGTAAACCGCTTGCGGAGCCGGGTTTGCGATCGCCGAAGTGTCCACGGTTGTGGGGTCTTTGTACCTGTGCGAGTCTCCCGCCGTGTCCGTCCAGTAGCCATCCGGTTCCCAGTTTCCTTCGGCATTCACGTTGCCGCAACTGAGATAGTAAGGAATTACGATCGGGGCTTCCGAAGCTGACGGTGTGTAGCTCACGGGCGTATTATCGGCCATCGGCGTGATCAGGGGACCAGATCTGAACTGAAAACCCTTTGTACTTGTTAGAATCTCACCGAAATCTTGGGGCCCCTGCGGGATATTAGACGCAGTGCCACTGGTGAGGTCCGCCCAGCCAGTTCCCGTCCGGTATACCCAAGCATTGTTCATCGTTGCGTTCCGGTCCCCGTAGGTTCCGCCGTAGTTTTCGTTGAACGAATAAAGCCAGTTCGTGTTAAGAAGCTGCCCGCCCGTGTTAGCCCGGTGCGTCACGACGTAAGTCCAAGTCTGAAGACGCCTATCGTAAAAGAACGCGTTGAATCGGGTGTGGACACCATCCGCCTCGGCAAACATCCGGTAGGCGACACGGTAGTTCGTCCCGTACTCCCAGGGATAGTTAAAAAGAAATTGGACGCCAGTACCCTCACCGCCGAACCGGCCCATCTTGGCGATGTTCAGACCCGAGTTGTAAGCGTAAATCGTGCTTTCCTCGTTGTTAAAATCCCAGATCGAGAAGATTCCCACCCGGGTGGAGGTCGTGTCATTCATCTGGATTCCACCATATCCCCACCAGTTTCCAATCATGCCGAAATAGGTGTCGATGACCGCGTTGTCTACATTAATTTGGTTTTCGAAGATCGGTACTTGGCCAAATCCGTTGTCCTGGTAAACAAGATCCTGGGCCCCGGCAAGACCGGCGAATGCACATATCCCGGCAACGACGATAAGTACCCTAAAAGAATGCAGTTTCATTTTTTTGTACCGCCTCCAGGGAATTATCTGACTCTAGAAACGTCCGAAGCCCTGGCATGCCAGGGCTTCGGTTAGCACGCCACCTTTTGATTCACCAGATGATCTTCACCGCCAACTGCCCCTGCCGGGGGATGTCGGTTTGTCCATTCGTCTTGAGCACCTGCCCGAACGTGCCAGAGTAGACGCTTGTGCTGACGCTGTAAGGTCCTCCCCACGTCGGGTGGTTCAGGACGTTGAACATTTCCATTCGAAGCTGCATGCTGATGCGCTCGGTGAACTTGAAGCTCTTGTTCAAATCCGCATCGATCTGCTGCAAAGCCGGAGCCCGAATTGCGGCTTCATAGGGCTGGGTAAAGTCAGGCGCGAAGGGCGCCCTCTGCTGCCAGGCAACGCCTGCCGTGCAGTCGCCGGCCGGCGGGTCGTAGAAGCCGGGAGTGGTTGGGGTAGAAGGATCCCAAGTTTGGTAGCAGCCATTGTAGCCCGTATCAACAATGCCGGGCGCATTTTGCTTGGGCCTGTGAAGATTCCCGACGAGGTTATAGCCTGACGGTGGCGTTAGTGGCTGCCCGCTCTCCCAGAAGTAATCGCTTCCCAGTTGCCAGCCACCGATCGCGGCGTCCAGGGGCCGATCCATTCCGGAAAAGAATTTTCTTCCTCGACCGACAGGAATATCGAGCACGCTTTGCAGCGTGATACGGTTCTTGCGGTCGGTTGGAGCGATCGAGTGCACCGGTATCTGGTAGTTCTGATCAATGTACGTTGAGCCGCTGGTGAAATTCTCCATGGTCTTCGACCACGTCCAGGAAGCGTTCACCTGCACCCATGACACGCGCTGGCTGTAAGTGGTTTGCAGGGAGTTATACCATGATTTCCCCGTGTTGATGTTGCTCTCTCCAAGGTAAGTGAACTCGGGATACGGGCTCGCCAACTGCAGTTGGCTGATTTGCGGTGCACTTAAACCTCCCAGAACGCCAGGCAACCCTTGAAATGGATTGGCCACGGGATTTGTGCAGGCTGCCGACGGCTGCGGGTTCGCGGCTGTTCCCAGCGCTTCATTGCAGCGTTTGTAGAGCGGTAAATTCGTGTTCAGAACACCGTTGGTGGTATCCAGGCCATAGCTGCGGCTCGCCACATAGCTCACCTCCAGCTTGCCATTTTTCGGCGTTGCCCGCTGGATACCAAGGGAGCTTGAATTCACATACGGCAGGTGGTAGTTGGGATTGTCGAACGAAGCGCCGTTTCCGACATTGGTCATGAGTCCCGCAGAGGCTCCAGGAATGGGGGGAACGCCGCCACTTAACAGGAAAGGATTGTACAGAACGCCAGCGCCGTTGCCAGTACCGCCGGCATTGTACAAGTTGAATTCGCCGTTGGGCGAATTCACAAAGGTGGGATTATTCGTAAACCCTTGCGCCGGCGGGTTTTCCAGCGGGCTCATCACAATCCGCCCGAACCCGCCGCGAATCACGGTCTTGTCGTTGACTTGATAGGCGAATCCAAGGCGCGGCTGAATCTTGGTGTAGTCCGAGTTCCACGGCCTGCCGTTCCCGGTCGTAGGGAAGGTAATCCCGCCCAGGAGGGTGGGAACGTTCGGATATAGGGATCGGTTAATTTCGGCGTTTACAGGATTCACGGCAGTGAAGTCGAATCCCGTGTTGAGCCAGTTGTGGCGCGTTAGAGGCGGGCCGTTTAGGTCATAGCGCAGGCCAAGGTTCAGCGTCAGCTTGGGAGTGACTTTCCAGTCGTCCTGCACCCACGGCGCCCAGTAGCGCCAGGTGTAGAGGGGATTCACTTGATTCGTCACAGACACATAGTCTGGCTGGCCAAGCAAGAAGTCTAGAATGGGGTTTCCGGCTTGGGACGAGAGCGGCGTTCCGTCGGGCGCAGTCGCCTGGTCGTTGAAGTCGCCCTTGTTGTAGTACTCGTTCGTTGCCTGGCCGTCGGAGTCCATTTGCATAACGTTCGACCAGTTGACAATCTGATTTATATGTTGGTTACGAAAATCTAGTCCCATGCGGAGGCTGTGCTTGCTCCGAATCCAGGTAAGGGTGGGGGCGATAGTGATCGTGTCGTCGGGCATGTAATAAAAATCACGGGATGGGTCAATCCAACTACCATAGCCAGGGTTAATGGACACGTTTGACTGCGGCGAGGCCACGCCAACGTAGTTAAACGAAATCTGCGGGAAGCCGGCCTTCAGCGGGAGCTCACTTAACAGGGCCGGGTCGAAGCCCAACTGCGCGGTGTCATAGGTCGAACCAGGCCAACCATCCGATCTCCAGTAGCGCTGGTAGCTGACGTGAAAATCGAGCAGCAGACTGCTGCTAAAGGTATGAACCCAGTCCACACCGGCGATCAAACTGTATTCCCCAAAGTTCTCGCCATTTTCCAAAATTCCCGGGGGCGCTTGGAAATAGCTATTCAGACTTTGGTGGTGGAAGTAGTTTGCCGATAGGTGGTCCTTGGCGCTAATAATCTGATCTACTTTGGCGATGTAGTTATGGGCCCACTGATTCGTGGGGGTGTTATTCTCCCACATGGTCTCCCATGGCGCCTCTCCGGGAAATGTTTGGGTGGTCGGGGTCGCGTCGGCCAGAATCAGTTTTATAACGTTCACGGCCACGGGATTAAACCGGCTTGGATCCACATGGTTAAGTTGGCCACCGAAATCGAAAATTTGCTGGGCCGTCCCCGCACTGTTCCTCGTGGCCGGGTCATATATCGGTATCAGGCAGTTGGTTGCGCCACCTAAGCAGTTCCCGCTAAGATCCCCGAGATTGGAGAAATCCCCATTCAGCCATTGCGCAGAGGGCATCTCGAAACGCCAATCGGTCGGAAGTTTTTCCTTGAGTCTTTCCAGGCTAAACATGAAAAAGGTCTTGTTCCGCCCGTCATAGAGGTGCGGAATGTAGACCGGCCCTCCGACTTCGAAACCGTACTGGTCTTCCGTGTGGCCGGGGCGTGCGATGCCGCTGGCGTTGTTCGAATAGCTATTCGCGTCCATGTACCCGCGCTTGGCAAACTCATAAACGGCGCCGTGCAGCTGATTCGTGCCGGACTTTAATTCCATGCTTACTTGTCCGCCGGCAGAGCGGCCCTGTTGCGCATCGTACGGATTGGTGACGACCTTCATTTCCTGAAGGGCATCGATCGAAGGGATCGCGGAGGGACCATTGGAATACCATGGAACCGAGTTATTCGGCTGCCCGTCAATGGTGAACTCAATATTGGAGGCCGCTCCGCCGTTGATCGTGAAGTCGCCAGCGTAGTACATGTTGTTGGCCCCAATGGCCCCGCTATATGGCGATCCCGCTCCATTTTCATCCGTAATACCTGCCAGGGTATCGAGGAGAGACATGGCGTTGCGGCCATTGAGCGGCAGTGCTGTGAGGGTCTTGTTGTCCACCGTCAGGCTGCGGTCGGATTTGGCCAAATCCAGGCCCACCGTATAGGCCTCGCTGGTCACCGTCAGTTCCTCGTGGATACCACCGACTTGCAGCACAAAATCCGCAGTCTGTGTTTGCGATATGCTGAGCACGACGGGCGGAAAGGTCGATTTCTTGAACCCAGGCGCTTCGGCGGAAACTTCCAACTGGTGTCCCGGATGCAGAAACGGCACCGTGTAGACACCAGCGGCGTTCGTCTGCACCTTAATCACTTCACTGGTATCAAGATTCCGAACGCTCACCGTCGCGTTTGGGATGACTGCCTTGGACGAATCGGTCACGACCCCCGTAATTGTGGCCCGGTACTCCTGGCCGAAACAGGCCATTGCGGCCAGTAAGACGAAAATTGAGGTAGTCGCCGCCCTCCGACAACCGCCAAACCGCTTAGCTTTTGCCGCGTTATCCATAACTTCCTCCTGAGGGTAAAATCCGGTACGGTCGGGCGCTTCGCAAACCGCAAGCAAAACGAAAACAATAAAAGCACGAACGAAACCTCACGAAAGAATGCATCTAAACTTAGCGGCCTGTCAATCCTTTTTAGACTACCCTTTTTTACACTAACTTCCCGATCAATCGCGGTCATCGTGGTCGTTGGCTTCTACCTTTTTTCTGCGCTTCCGATGATGGAGTGGAGAGCAATCGCCTGCTCGCCATCGGAGGGGCGGCGGCATGGGTTGGGTGATGATGCTGGCGAGGAAAGCGACTACCACAGGGGGGACTGAGAGCTACGCAGAGAAAATCAACAGCCTTGCCGTGGAACGTCTGTGCCACCTGTGCTTAAGAATTTCTTCTGCGCCGCCAGCGTCCACGGCTTGCCATCAAAATGCGCGGGCAGCGCGAGGCCAAACACTTTCAGGATGGTAGGCGCCACATCCACAAGCGCGGGCTTCTCTTCGACGAACTTGTGGCTCGAAAACAGAACTCCGGGAACCAGCCGCGGGTCGATGCAGTGGTCGCCACTCCACGCCTTGGTATTGTCCTCGAAAATCTGCCCGGTAACTTTGCCCATCACCGAGTCCCACGAGGCGCGATAGCCGGCTCCGTAGCCTACCAGCAGATCGGGCGCGTTCTCCGTGTACGGTCCACGGTAAAACGCGTCCGTAATAAACACGCCAGTGACGCCGACCGTGCCTGACGCCGGATCGACCAGCCCGTTCAGCTTTTTTTGCAGCTCGTCTTTCAACACCTCGGCTTCGGCCGGATCCACAATTCCCTGCTTCTCACGGCCTTTGATATTCAGATAAAGTCCGTTGAGGCCCATGGTGTAAGCGCGAGTGCGCGACCAATCCACGTCCTCGAACCAGTCGCCGCTCTCGGTCTTGCCATCCTTCAGCGCCAGATATCCGTTCTGATGCAGCCACGCATTCACGTTCATGCAGCGCGCAAACGACTTGAATCCATGATCGGAGATCACCATCAGCAGCGTGTCGTCGTCAATTTTTTCCATCACGCGCCCAATGAGGCAATCCATGCGCTCGTACAAATCCTGAATCACCCGCGGATGCTGGCTGTGCGGCACATCACGCGCTGCCGGATGGTCCTCTTCCAGATATCGCCAGAACATGTGCTGCACGCGGTCGGTCGTATCGAAAACGCAGGTGCAAAGCCCCCGCTTCGTCTTATCCAGTGCATCAAAGAGCATCCGCTCGCGATCTTCGTGATTGCCGTAAGCCTGCGCCAGGAAGGCATCGTCATCCAGCACGTGCTCGTTGAGAGCCCAAGTGTCTTCCGCGAGGCCGAGCGTCGCATACGGTCCGAAAAGCTTGGCCAGGTAAATGGAATACGTGACCGGATGCGAGATCGGCAGGTCAGGGTGCCCAGGATCAATGTTCACCGGCGTAACATAGACCTCAACCTCCGGCGAAAGTTCCTTGAGATAGAAGCGGCAGATGCCGTGTGCCGTGAAACCCATGCCCGCCTTGAATTCGGCCGGAATCCACTCGGAGTATTCTCCGACCTTCAACGTGAACTTTTCCGAACCAAACACGAAGCGCGCCTGTTTCGATCCCGGCTCCGTCCGAATTTCGAAAGCCACGCGCAGTTCGCCTGCTTTCTCCACCAATGGATTCTCGGGCCCCGGAATGTAGGAACGACAAACACCGTTCTTGCGCTCGATGGGTACGCGCACGCCGCCTTCGCGAAACTTGTCGTTGGAAGCGCGGGTCGTGCACAGGCAAAACGTGCCCTGGCTGCCCTTCAGGTCGGGCACGCACATCCCGGAAAGCAACACGCCCTGAAACTTCTCCGGCGGAAACGTGACGGGAACGCGTATAACCGAACTGAAGATTCCCGCATTGCCCAGCCAGTGCCAGAACGGCGTGCCCTTGCGCATCGCCTTGATTTCTGTCTTGCCGAATGGAATGGAATATTTCCCGATCTTGATATGCCGCTTCGGCCCCTTGATTTCAGCCGACGAAAGAAATGGAAGATAGTTGCTGGTATTGCGCGCCAGAAAGTCGTAAATGTTATGCTTGCCCGGATTCACCCCGGTCATGAACGTCGACCATGCCACCGGAGAAATCGCCGGAAACGTCGTGCGCAGCTTGCTAAAGGTTCCTTTGTCCCGCAACTGCGCCAGGTTCGGCAGTCTGCCTTCGTTCATAAATCGATCGGCGAGATCGGGATCCATACCGTCGAATCCCAAAATCACCGCTCGCTCAAACGTCGCCTTTCTATACGCGTTTCGCCGCCGCAGAAAACGGAACAACTGACGGAAGGGCCATGTGATCAGCGCGTAGAACGAATAGAGGAACGCGACAAAGATCGCCCAAAACGACGACAGCACCGCAAATCCCGCACCCGGCCCGGCGTAGGCATGACTGGCCGTCGGAAACAAAACGATCGCAAGCAGCAGGAAGAAGAATGCGGCGCGCCCACGCTTGCCCGCGAAGGGAGTGTACAACCACCGCTTGGTACCAACCCTACACTTTCCCTTCATATCTTGATCCCCAACAGTTCCTTGAAAATAAATCCTGCAACCATCGACAAGATGAAGAACAGCCAAATCCAGTTCATACCATAGCCCGCGACCTCGACATTGCGATCCGGGTAATTGATCGAAATGAACTCGATCAGACTATTCTCCGGCAGCACAGGCTCTGCCGACGAGAACATACGCTCCCAGAAGTGGCCCCGCAAGCGGACAGTCGAAATTCGCACCAGGCCACTACCCACACAAACGACCTTCGCGGCGCTCTGGCCGCCAGCGGCAATCTTCACTTCATATTTTCCATCTCTTGAGCCGACCAGTCGCCAGACGATCTCATTTCCTGCCGGAATGTGCACCGGAGGCGCGGTCATCGCGATTTCTGGCGGAAGGTCGAGCGTAACATCATTCAGCGCGCCGCTTCCGCTCGTCTGTCCGGTCGTCGACGGGCCAGCAAGGTAGACAGTCAGCAGGAATGGCGTGTTCGCAGGAATTGGGGTCGCGCCGAGATAGCGATCGATCTGCACCATCAGCAAAGTAACCGGAATGATGACGTACAGCAGCGGCTTGAAGGCGAGCTTCAGGTAGCGTCCGGTACCGCGCAGGATCTTGCCGTAAGAGTCCATCACGACCGGGACCTGATCCCGATATAAGCGCACAGCCAGCAATTGGGCTTTCAGTTGATCCTTCGCAATGCCGATTGCTTTCTGATCCGACGTGTAGCCGAACAGGACCACCATCAGCAGCCCGACTACCAGCGACAAGACAACCACAATCGCCAGCGGACTGGTCAGCAGAAAGACCTTGAACGTCGCGATTGCCACGGCCTGGCCGGTGATCGCCATCGGTTTTGAGAGAACAGTCAAGCTACTCGATGTAACCTAATCCGCGCAGCCGTTTCTGTATCTCTTCTTTCGACGTGCTGCTCTCGTCGGGCAGGATTTTCTTGGTTTCTTTTTCTAGCATGTGGATCACGAATTCATCGATCGATTCGTATCCCGCAGCATCCGAACACTGCTTGACCCTCTCCAGCAGTTCGCCTTCGATCTTCACTTTGTGTGTACCAAACATGATTTCTCCCGTTCGTAATTCGCAGCGCCTAACGCGGCTGAAACACCGACTGTCCCATCATATCCTTCGTTTTCGCGATTCCGAATTCAGACAGAATCGTGGGTGCGATGTCGGTCAGCGCCGGAGCCTGCGCTTCGATCTTGCGGTTGCTCAACAGCACTCCCGGCACCTTGGTGAAGTCGATGCAGTGATCGCCGCTCCACGCATTCGTGTTGTCCTCGAGCACTTCCGCCGGGAACGCTCCGAGAATAGTTTTCCATCCTGCGCGATACCCGCGGTTGTAGCCGACGAGCGCATCCGGACCCGTGCGCGCATACGGACCCTGGTAGGCTTCGCTCGCCAGATCGATTCGCGTGATCACCTGAGAACCATCCTTCGGATCGCGAACCTCCAACAGCTTCTGCCGGATCTCGCGCAACAGCGCGTCGGCCTGAGCGCCCGGCTCGACAATTCCCTCGCGCTCGCGTCCGCGCACATTCAGATAAAGTCCGTTCAATCCCAACCCGTAGGCGCGAGTGCGGCTCCAATCCACATCGGCGAAGGGCTCGCTCGCATCCCCGCTGGCGCCTTCTTTTCGCGCGATATAGCCATTGTTCAACAACCACGTGTTCAGATTGAAGGAGTGCCGGTAGGGAGCAAATCCGTGATCCGAAAGCACAACCAGCGTCGTATTATCATCGACCTTCGGCATCACCTCGCCGAGCACCTGATCAATCTGCTCGTAAAATCCCTCCAGCGCCGTCCCATACTGAGCAGCGAGCTCGGCGTCGTACGTGGGACTCTGCGGATCGGTGAGCCGCCACATCATGTGCGCGTTCAGATCGAGGCTCGAGAAATAGAAAAAGAACAGACCCTGGTGAAATTTTGGAAACTCCGCATCGAACGCGCGCCGATGCTCGGCGAGCACGGTGCGCGCCTGTTCCAGATACTCTTTATCGTCGAGCACACCGTCGGTGAGCGCCTTCGTATCTTCGGCAATGCCTTGAGTGTGGAATTCGCCGATTTGTTTCGCCAAAGCGCGCGAGTAACTCGATGGCGTGGAGATGGGCAGGGCGGGGTTTTCCGGGTCAATATTGATTGGCGACACATAGAGTTGAAAACGGGGATGCGTCTGCTTGAGATAAAAGCGGCAGATCCCCTTCACATTGCCGATCAAATTGCCAAAGACGGGCATGAGCTGAAATTCCACAGAAACCCATCCACTCCATTCGCCTTCTTTCAGAACGAACTGCTGATCCTGCACGCCGATGCGCGCAACCGGTTCCAGCGGATCCACGTCAACCGTGAAAGGCTCGGTAGATGGAGGCGAGTTCTTTCGAAACACGTTGTCCGGCCCAATGAGATTGGTCGCGACCCGATTGTTCTTCACATCGATCTGGACCACTTCCCCGCCCTCGACCGCTCCCACCGCCGCTGTGGGATCGTCGGTGTAGAAAGTAAACGTGCCATACGTGCCGCGCAGATCGGGCGTGCCCATACCGGAAAGAGTCTTCCCTTTCGCCGCGATGGGAGGAAAATTTGCCGGGATCCGATAAACATAATTCGGCACGCTTTGTTCGTCCAGAATCTCCCAGAAGGCCTTGCCGTGGCGCAACTGTTCCGCCGTGCCGCTGCCCAGCGGGATCACCCAACTTCCGAGATGAAAACTATGCTTTGGGCCTTCGACCCGCGACGTTGAAAAATAAAGCTGAAAGGTTTTCGGATCGCGGTGGATGAAATCGAAGATTCCGTGCCCGCCGGCATTCATTCCCGTGATCAGGTTCGACCACGCCACCGGGCTTTGCGGCGGGATGCTCGTTGTCAAACGCCGGAACGATCCCTGCGTGGCCAGCCGGGCGAAGTTCGGCATCTTGCCCTCCGCCATGAACTTCGTGAGAAGATCCGGGTCGAGCCCGTCAATGCCCAAGATGACAAGCTTCCTGGACCCAATCGCTCCGCCTCGCGCGTGCTGGCAGGAGAGAAGCGGGCTCAAAGCCGCGGCGCACAAAGCCAGCAGACACACGAGACGAAGACGTTTTCTAAATGGCGCGGTCACTGTTCTGCGTAAGTATGATCTGCAAATATGATCTGCAAATTATTGGTCCAGCTTCACGGAGGCGGCATCGAGCCTTCCCGGCTAACGATGGGTGGTGTTCACGACATCACCAATAGAGGAGATCCCGAGGAGCAGGCACATCGATTGTACGCGGAGTTGCATGAGCGTCAAGGTTGGGGTTGATTGAAGAGGTTGAGTGAAGTTGAGCTACGAGGTCCGGCGTCTTCGCCGCCAAAATTCTTTCCCCATCCATGCCATTGCAGGTTTTGATCAATGGCGAAACAGCCTTTACACTGACCGTCATGATCCGAAGATTCGTTGCCGGCGTGAGTCTAATCTTTCTTAGTTTCTGTTTCGCCGCAGCCGCATCCAAATCCAACCTGGTGCTGATCACCCTCGACTCCACCCGCGCCGACCGCATGGGGTTCCTCGGCGCCAAGGGCGCGCTTACGCCCAACCTCAATCGTCTCGCCGGAGAAAGCATCGTTTTCGAGCGTGCCTACGCCCAGTCGCCGGCCAGCGTGGTTTCGCATGCGACCATTCTTTCCGGGGCCTACCCTCAGAGCACCGGCATGAGCGCGATTGGCGGTATGATATCGCCATCGCTGCTTTACGTCCCGGACTTGCTCAGGGCGCAAGCCTATCGGACGGCCGCCTTTGTTGGCTCCATCGATCTCGACCCGCGTAACGGACTGGCACAAGGCTTCGGCCGCGGCTTCCAGACATACGACGCTGGCTTTCGGCCCGCGATCCCCGGAGATGCTCGTCCGTCCGTAACTGAGCGCCGGGGAGATCAGGTTGTCGCCGGTGCCGTCGCTTGGCTGGACCACAATGCGCAGGGACAGGGTCAAGGGCAGTTTTTTCTATGGGTTCACATAAGCGATGCGCGCGCACCCGCCACTTCTTACAATTCCGCCATCACTGCGGCCGATGCGGCCATCGGCAAATTAATCGGCGCCTTGCAACAGCGGAAAATCTACGGAAACACCGCGGTCATCGTCGTCGCCGACCACGGCGAGAGCCTAGGCGCCCACGGCGAAGACGCACACGGTATTTTTCTTTACGACGAGACAATTCATGTCCCGCTGCTCGTAAAACTCCCTGAAGGCCGGCCCGCCGCGAAGCCCGCAACCATGCGAGTAGCGGCCAAGGTGAGGCTCGTCGACATCGCTCCTACCCTGCTTGAAATCGCAGCCATCCCGGTTCCATCGCAGATGCAGGGACAATCCCTGCTACGTATCGCAAAATCAAAGGCGAGCGGCGGCAGCGGTGGCGATCAGCCCGTGTATTCCCGCAGCGACCTGCCCCAACGCGGATTCGGCTGGAGCCCGCTCGAATCCTGGCGTGCGAGTAAGTATCTCTACATCCGCGCTCCGAAACCGGAGCTCTACGACTTGAGCGCAGATCCGGGCGCCGTCCACAACCTCGCGCAGAGTTCGAAGGCCACGCTCGACACGATGGCCGCGCAGCTCGATAACTTTACTCGCAACTATGACCGCCGTATCAGCGGCGAGGCCGGCAAGTCTTCCGCGGAATTGAGCTCTTCTGAAATGCAGAAACTGGCGTCGCTCGGATACATCGGACTGACAAAGTCGTCGGGCTCTGCCGCTTCGGTCACAGGAACCGATCCAAAAGACAAAATAGCGATCGCCAATAAGGTGATTGAAGCAACGCTGGCTCGCGACCAGTCGAAGCCAGACTTAGTTATTGCCATCGCTCGCGCCATTGCCGCGCTCCAGGCCGTCGTCTCCACCGATCCCGACCTCTACCTGGCGCAGTACACGCTCGGCGCGGCACTGGCCCGGAAAGGGCAATACGCCGAGGCTGCCAAGCATCTGCACAAAGCGATTGAACTCCAGCCCGACTCCGCCTGGGCGCACTACGAAATGGGCGCAACCCTGCTAAAAACCGGTGACTTCAAAACCGCGATCGTGCACCTGGAAATCGCCACTGGACGCCTGCCCGCTTTCGTCCCCGCACACCTCTCCCTCGCCGAAGCCTACGACCTCATGGGCCGACCCGAAGACGCGAAACGGGAACGCGAGCGAGCGCCAAAGAATCCTTGAAGCTTGTAAGGTTGCGTTCGCGATTTCATGCGTCAGCAATCTTCACAACGGATGATCCTACGAACCCGGCGGGTGATCTGCCTTTGCCTTCGGACGCTCGGAGTTCGCTGTTAGAAAAGACTACCGCCGGAATCCCTTGGCGCCCCGCACTTTGGCTCCTTGGCCAACGACTCGTGCATGATCTTGCGGTGTCAACTCCACGGCGCGGCGCAACTCCGCAATGGCGTCGTCAAGCCTGTCCTGGTAGACGAGGCTCAACTCGACGGAAGCGCTGTGGTAGGCTGAGCGCTTATGAGATGGCTGGTTATTTTTTTCTGGATCATCGGGATATTTGTCGGGATCACACGGCTCGGACCTGCAGCCTGGGGCCAGACGTCCGCCCCACGAAAATCCTCCCCCGATGTGTTCCTCATCACCATCGATACTCTGCGCGCCGATCATGTCGGCTGCTACGGATACAAGCAGGTCGAAACCCCTGCACTCGACGCGCTCGCCGCCGATGGTATCCGCTTCACGGAGGCCTTCACTCATAGCCCGATCACGAACACTTCGCACATTACGATCCTGACCGGCCTCCTGCCCAGCGTACATGGTGTCACCGATTTTGGCGTCCCTCTCTCGCCAAAGCATGCGACTGCGGCGGAATTGCTGAAGAAGCACGGCTACCAAACCGCGGCTTTCATTGGAGCGGTGATTCTCGACAGCAACACGCTCGCTCCCGGTCTCGATCGCGGCTTCGATTTCTACGACAACTTTCCCGTCGATAGCAAGAATAAGGAGCGTTGGGGCCGCCTCGAGCGCCGCGGCGGGGAAGTCGTCGAGCACGCCGAAACTTGGTTCGAGAAACACCGTGCCGGACCTCACTTCGTGTGGGTGCACCTCTACGATCCGCACGATCCCTACGAGCCGCCGCCCCCGTTCTCGGAGAAATATAAAGATCATCTATACGACGGCGAAATCGCCTATGCCGATTCCGCGGTCGCCGACTGGATTGCATTTCTGAAAAAAGCTGGCGTCTACGACAACGCCATCATCATCGTCACCGGCGATCACGGCGAAGGCCTGGGCGAACACGGAGAAGAAACTCACGGCCTGTTTCTTTACGACTCGACGCTGCATATCCCGCTCATCTTGAAAACGCCGGGAGCCGCTCATCATGGCGCGGTTATTGATACCCAGGTACGTACCACCGACATTCTTCCGACCATTCTTTTGGCGACCGGCGTGGCTGCCCCGGCAGAGCTGAACGGCGAGTCGCTCTTTCCCCTCATCGAAGCAAATACCGGCGCGCAATCGCAGTCCAATCGCGCTCTCTTCGGCGAGACCGACTATCCGCTTCGTTGGGGATGGGCACCTCTGCGCGCCTTGCGCACCGAAAACACCAAGCTGATCGAAGCTCCGCGGCCCGAGCTGTACGACCTGCAGGCCGATCCGAAGGAGCTGAAGAATCTCTATGCTCCCGACAGCTCGAAGGCGCAAAGCATGAAGGCCCAAATGGCGAAGTGGAAGGCCAAGTTCCCACCGCCGACCAACTCCAGCAAGCCCGGAGAGGCTTTGCCGGATCCGAAAGACAAAATCGACGTGCAGAACCTGCTGCACCGCGCCATGCTGGCCGGTGACGATAATCGATCGAGTGAGGCGCGCCAGTTCCTGGAAAAAGCGCTGCAGATCGACCCGAGCTCGCCGACCGCGTTCCGTCAACTGGGCGAGCTTGAACTCGCTGCCGGAGATTTCTCGAACGCAGCTGTCCACTTGAAGCGCGCTTGTGAACTGCGTCCCGAAGATTCCAGCGACGCTTTCGAACTGGGCGAGGCGATGGAGAAGTCCGGCGATTGGCCCGGGGCGCGGGATGCACTCGAATCGAGCCTTAAGCTAGCGCCCAGTCAAATGTCCGCACGGCTGCTGCTGGGCCACGTTTACTTGCAACTCAAAGACGCGAAGAACGCGGAAGACCAGTTTGAGGCAGCGCTGCTGGTGGATCCGAACAACAGTGAAGGCCGCCTGGGACTGGCGGAAGCGCAAATTCAGCAATCCGATTTTGCCGACGCCTTGACCGATCTCGAAGCATTCACCAAGACCGATCCGCGAAACGCTGCAGCCCTGCGGTTGCTCGCGCGAGTCTATCGAGGACTCGGCAGAGGGCAAGACGCCAAGCGAACTGAGCAACAAGCGGGCGCGCTGGAAAAGAGGTAATCGAACAAATCAGCTGCGGCTCGACTCGCGGCAGTCATAGCTACAAAGCGGTCTTGGCGGGAACGTCCAACGGCGCCACATGCCGCGGGATTCAGGCGCCTTTCCCTCCCACCGCATTCTTTCAGAGCGCTCCTCGCCGTCAAGGGTTCGCTACGCCGCGAAAATCACGCGCCCTTGACTGCTCCGGGCCGCTCCGAACCCTTCTCCGCTAGCAGGGAATGGATCTTTGGGGAAAGGCGTACTGGCCTACTCTTCTTCCACTCCTGTGGCCTAGTTTTAGTCCGCCCTTGACGGGGCCTAGGTTGCGGAGAGGTACACTTACAAGAACAATGAATGGAGGAGAAATCGGTGATGTGGCATAGCAAGAAACCTTTAGAACACGAATTCGTCTCCGCACGCCGCCGAGTTTTGCGGAGTCTCGGCCTCGCGGGCGGAGCCGTCGTCGCTGGCCTTGCTGCGCCTTGGCGATTGATGGCGAATCCAACGAAGCCGATGGGTACTAGCACCAGCACCCCCAATTCTGTATTTCTAGTGGGTGGATTTGACAAGATCTATGATCCATCCATCGGGGAAAAAGAACGATGGTACATCAACGATCACACTTTCATTCGAGCTGAGAATGGTCAGTGGCATCTTTTCGGCATCACCCATCGGGAACCCGCGAACGCCCAACAGGAAAAGTTCCTCGCACATGCTACCGCTCCTGATCTCACGGGGCCTTGGACGAAACAAGCGTCTGTTCTGCACGTCGACGAAAAACGTAATGAAACTGTTGTATGGGCCCCCTATGTACTGAGGCATGACGGCCTTTATTGGATGTACTACTGTGCTGGTGGAAGAGACCACACGAAGTATCACATTCATCTTGCCACTTCGGCCGACCTCTGGAACTGGAAGCGGCACCCCGCGAATCCAATGGTAGTGGATGGCTATGATGCGCGTGACCCCATGGTCATGCAAGTCAAGGATCAATGGCTAATGTTTTACGCCGCCACCAGCAAGCCGGATGGCGGTAACCATATTGTAAGCATTGTTACCAGTCTGGACTTGAGTCATTGGTCGAATAAGCAGGAGGTCTTTCGTGATCCTGAGGTCGGCACCTATGGGGGCCCGACGGAATCACCCTTCGTGGTGGCTCGCAATGCAAAATACTATCTTTTTGTCTGCACAAATCATGGCTACAATGAAACCGCAGTTTATGAGAGCGATACGCCCTTTCATTGGGATGCTAGGAGTTTGGTTGGGAAATTTCCCGCCCACGCCGCGGAGGTGATTCAGACGCCGGACGGAAAATGGTTTGTCTCTCGCGCGGGCTGGGGACAGGGAGGCGTATATCTTGCGGAACTCACTTGGGAGAAATAAGGCAGCGAACAGGTGCTGAGCAACGGATAAATGGTCAAAATGAGAAGGCCGAGTGCCAATCGGGTAATCACCTTATTATTGCTGCTCGCTCCCTTATTGACTTCGGCGCAAGCAGACAAGGGAACCATTGAGCCGGAATCTCCTTTTTGGTTCAAAAACGGCACTGATCATACACGCATCCCGCTGTTCGCCAATAATGTGAAACAATTTTCACACGGATCGCCCCCCTCACGCTTCGAGATCCGAACCCGCACCGCCGAAATTGCCCGATATTCCTCCACTTTTGCAACACTTCTCCTTGCCGAGCCCTTTGTAGACAGATTCCGCTGCTTGAGTGGGCCACCGCCGATCTATCCCGTGGGTAACCCTTCATCGTAATGGACTTTCACCATCTATCTCCTGCCGGTTTCTCCAGCGCACAAGGGCTGATTTTGTTTCTCACCCACTGGGTCGAGCCTCCGTAGAGTTCGTGTTGCCCTCAAGTCCGCATGAATACTGGCGTTGGCGCGATCATACAATCACTTACTCAGAGTTCAAAAAGGAAATGCGGATTGAAAACATTGCATCCGCCCTGCGGGTTAACGAGTATGATACTACATTGCAGTTACTTGAGCCCGCACTAGTCTTGTCCAATACAAGATGAGCCTGAAGGGGAGGTGGGATTCCAACACAAGATGAGCCTGGAGCGGATGGCATGCTGAGGATTGACCATCAACATGCACGAAGCCGAGCAACTGAGCCTGGAGCA
>Ga0208191_1000419_pt1 | contig 31309 bp, 30 predicted proteins | sample June2015DPH_13_5_FD_184709 | JGI IMG/M metagenome (GOLD analysis project Ga0208191, IMG submission 184709) | Peatland microbial communities from SPRUCE experiment site at the Marcell Experimental Forest, Minnesota, USA - June2015DPH_13_40... | ecosystem: Environmental > Terrestrial > Soil >... | reverse complement strand
CATCTCCTCTACCCCTCTGGCCCAAGATGTCGCTCCCACATCTTGTAACCAAACGGGCGGCTACGGTGGTCCCCTTTTCTACTGCCATTTCCTCGCTAATTGGTCCCCTTTTGTATTTCCATACACAAAGCAGGGGGTGGAAAAAGAAAGTTATGGCAAGCTGAGATTCAGAAAAGCTACCGCTTGCAAACAAAAGAGGCAGGAGAATGCTTCCTGCATATGATCCGGCAGTTCTATGTTTGGGGTGAAGAAGTGAAACGGTCAATTGATTGGCTGACCAAGCGTCTGATCAAAATAGGGGCCAGAGTTTCTTACCACGCCCGGAAGTGGTATGTGCAGAATTGGGGAGATTCTCCAGCGGGAGGTTGTATGATCAAGTGGTAGCAATTACCGGCCGTACGGTCACAGTGCAGCCTCGGCTTTCGGCGAATCTGGTCACATTATCCCTGGCGGCCTCGTTATCCACCATCACTACCACTATCTCCTCTGACTCCTTACTTTCCAAGGCCTCTTTGGTGCGAATCACCGGCAGGGGACAGGCCAGACCGGTGAGGTCCAAAATTTGAGACATATATCTCACCTCGATAATCATAATTAAAGGCAGGAATATCTTTGCGCCTACCTTCGACTACAGAATAAGGGGGAAACTTTACCAACCCCTTGCCCTTACAAGGCTACCCCGGAACCTCTAAAAGCCGGCTCTGAAGCGGCAAGTTTTATGCCTAGCAATTTATCCTTGACGTATATATACCAGAATAGTATAGATAATCGTAATATAAATTGTAATGTACTTCCATCTGCTCATTTTGCAAACCTCGAGCCAGGAGGAGGATCCACCTGGAGCAAACAAAGGCGTCGGGAGGTTAGAATGAAGCTCTCCACCAAAAGCCGCTATGGCACCCGCCTTATGTTGGATATGGCCCAGCATTATGACCAGGGGCCCGTTCATTTGACCAACGTGGCCCAACGTCAGGGCATATCGGTGAAATACCTGGAGCAGATCATCATTCCATTAAAGAAGGCCCAGTACGTGAAAAGTGTGCGCGGCCCCAAAGGTGGCCATGTCCTGACAAAGCCGCCCCAGGAGATCACCGTGGGCGAGATTGTGGCTCTTTTGGAACAGGGTGCAAGCCTTATTGAGTGTTCAGACCGTCCCGAAGTCTGCAGCCGAGCCGATATCTGTCTGACACGCAAGGTATGGAAACAGGCCGCGGAGGCTATGTTTGAGAACCTGCATTCCATTACCCTGGCCGACCTGGTGGCAACGGGAAATGCCAATAAATGCCAATTGATCAGCCAATAAAGGAAAAAAGGATCTAAACATATTTGAGGAAGTGACAAATCATCCCCGCAGGTAATGCTTCGGGAAGGAAGAAGGTCCGGTAACTTATCTTTCAAGAGACGAGGCAATGTTTCCAATCGATCTAAAGGGTAAAGTTACGTTTTTCGATCTCACAAACGAAGTGTGCCCCATGACCTTTGTGCGCGCCGAGCTTCACCTGGAGCGCATCCCCCCGGGACACCGCCTGGGCTTCGTCTTGAAAGAAGGGGAGGCGAGCCGGGATGTGCCGCGCAGCCTGATGAAGGATGGCCATCTGGTGGAATGCGTGCGCCAGGAGGGAGGCGATCACTGGTTCATAGTGACCAAAGCCGGAGGACCGCCGACGCCATGAGGAAAGCCATCTTGCTTCTCTCCGGCGGTCTTGACAGCACCCTGGCCGGGAAAATTCTTCTTGATCTCGGCGCCGTGGTGGAAGCAGTGAACTTTACGTCTCCCTTCTGTAACTGCACGCCCAAAGGAGCGGGATGCTCCGCCGCCAGACACGCCGCAGAGCAGCTGGGGATGTCGGTGAAAATGTTCGCTTGCGGCCGGGAGTATCTCAAGGTGATGAAGCATCCCGCTTCGGACGGGGTAGGGGCATGAATGCCTGCATTGACTGCCGGATTTACATGTTTTCCCGTGCCCGTGAATATATGGAAGAGCGCGGCTTTGATTTTGTGGCCACCGGCGAAGTGCTGGGAGAACGGCCGATGTCTCAGCGAAAGAGGGCAATGGATCTGATCGAGCGGGAGTCGGGATTAGTTGGCAGGATTGTGAGGCCGCTCTCGGCGCAGCATTTTCCGCCGTCAATCCCGGAGCAGACGGGACTCATCGAGCGGAGCAGGTTGAAAGGCATACGGGGGCGCTGCCGAAAGCCACAACTCGAACTCGCCCAGGAACTGGGCCTGGCTGATCTTCCCTGCCCAGCTGGCGGCTGCAAGCTGACGCAAAAGGATTTTGCCATCAAGTTTGGCGAACTATTGGAAAACGAGCCCGAGTTTGGCTTGAAGGACGCCCTGCTCCTGCGGTACGGCAGGCATTTCCGCCTGCCCACTGGAGCCAAAGCGGTGGTGGGCCGCCGGGAAGAGGAAAACCGTATTATAGAACGGGCGGCGAGCGGGAAGGATGCGGTGCTGGCGCCAAAGAAGGTCCCGGGGCCGAGCGTGCTGGTGCGCAGGTACAGAAGCGCAGACGATCTTCGCCTGGCCGCAGGCATTCTCGCGGCCTATACAAAAAACGCTTCGACCATGGAGGTAGAAGTTCGGAATGGCGGGGTGCAAGGGGTGGAAGGCTGGGGCGAGACAGTCGCGCCCATGGACCGGGACGTCCTGGAAACCTTGAAAATTGGCGAAAAACGACCAGGAGTTCTCGTGTGAGCCTTGACTTTTCAGAAGAGGAAATCTTGCGCTACTCCAGGAACGTTATCCTGGCGGAAGTGGGCTGGACCGGTCAGCAGCGGTTACGGTCCGGACGGGTTTTGGTAGTGGGGGCAGGCGGCATCGGGTCGGCCACTCTCCTATATCTTGCGGCCGCCGGGGTCGGACACCTGGGCATTGCCGATGGGGACGAGGTTGAGCTCTCCAACCTGCAGCGGCAGATTCTACATCGGGTCGAGGATCTGGGGCGGCGGAAGGTTGAGTCGGCCAGGGATGCCATCACTGCACTCAATCCGCACTGTACGGTGCAGACCTACGACCTGCGCCTTCGGGTGGAGAACATCCGTGAAGTTCTGCAGGGATACGATGCGGTCCTCGATGCCAGTGACAACTTCCCGACCCGGTTTCTGGTGGCAGACGGCTGCTGGCTGGAAAAAATCTCCCTGGTTTCTGCTGCTGCCACGGGGTTTCAGGGACAACTCCTGTCAGTCGTCCCAGGGGAAGGAAACCCGTGTTACCGGTGTTTCCTGCCGGAGCCGCCGTCCGAGGATGCGGTTGCACCTTGCCGTCAGGCCGGAATTCTGGGTGCAGTGGCGGGGGCCATGGGCTGCCTTCAGGCAATAGAAGCATTAAAGTTCCTTCTCGGGCAAGGCTCGGACCTGTCGCGTCGGTTTCTTTCCTATGACGCGCTCAGGTGTCGTTTTCATACTATTAATCGCGCCCAGAGGCCAAACTGCGCGCTTTGCGGAGAGATCTCCGGCGTCGCCCGCGGGGCGACTAGCGTCCAGGTAAACTGTAAGTCGGATTGAGAGTGAGTGGAATCACTAGGCAGGTTGTAACCCCCCTGATGGAATCAGGGGGGTTGCGTCCTCAGCTATTGCCTCCCACTTTTGATAGGTGGGAACCCAGGCAGCCGGAGAAGTGCATAGCGGTGCTCATGAGCGGCGGCGTGGACAGCAGCATCACCGCCCTCCTCCTCCGGGATGCCGGATGGGATGTGGTTGGCGTAACCATGAGGATTCCTGCGGTGGAGGGTTGCACCCCGCGCCGGCCTTGCTGCGGGGCGGAGGCCGCGTTTGTCTGCCGCCAACTAGGCTTGCCCCACTATTTCATCGACGTTGAACATCTCTTTCGGAACCAGGTAATCGAGCCATTCCGGCAGGAATACCAGGAAGGAAGAACACCCAGCCCCTGCGTAGATTGCAACACCATCCTCAAGTTTGGCGCCGTGTGGAACACGCTGCTGAAAGAACTCGGCACCCGTCATCTTGCCACCGGCCACTATGCCCGCGTAATTCGAAATGGCGGCGGCGTCCATCTGGCGCGGGGCGTCGACCGGCTGCGGGACCAGAGCTATTTCCTCTACGGGATTAAGAGCGATCGGCTACCCTATCTCCACCTGCCGCTGGGCCACTATGAAAAGCCGCTGGTCCGGCAAATCGCCGCCCAGTATGGGCTGGCAGTGGCTACCAAGCCTGACAGCATGGAACTCTGCTTTGCCGGAGAAAGCGATTATCGAAACCTCTTTAAGCAAGTTGCCCCTGAAGCCGGACCGATCTATGACCTGAATGGAGTTCAGCTTGGCGAACACCGCGGGATCCACCATTACACCATCGGGCAGCGCCGTGGCTTGGGAATTGCCTCACGTTTCCCCTTATATGTCCTGAGGATATCAGCCAGGGACAATGCCCTCGTGGTGGGGCCGAGGGAAATGGCGGAAACCCGCCTGGTTCAGGTGGAAGATTTGAATATGCTCATGCCGGACCTTATGGAAGAGGGCCGATATTTGTGGGGAAGGATCAGGTCCAACGCCAAGTTAACCCAGTGCGTCGTTAATCGCCGGGAGGGACAGTGCGCTGTTCTTTTTGCTGAGCCCGTATTTGCACCTGCGCCGGGACAGCGCCTGGTCCTGTATGACGAAGCCGAGAACCTGGTGGCCGGTGGAACTATCCGTCCCTTTCATACGGAACCTTCACAGAAGGAAGGTGGGGGAGCATAACCGGCTTACCCGCCGCTTTCCATCAAAATGTCGTTAAAGCGGGGTTGAGTTCAGATGTCTAATTACAAAAACTGGCATATTCTCAAGTTAGTGGCTTTACTTCTTCTCGGGGCTGGGCCGGCGGCGCCAATGCGGTTCACTGTGACATGAGTGCTCTGTATTCGGGTACCCTGGGAGGCCTAACTAGAGAGATGGAGGCAAAATTAGCGGCCCTGGAGAACCGACTGCGGTCTTTGGGGTCGGCAGTAATCGCTTACTCGGGCGGATTGGACAGCACCTTTCTGGCTAAGGTGGCCCATGACGTTTTGGGCCACAAGGCATTGGCGGTGACAGCCTGCTCCGAAACCTTTCCTTTATGGGAACGTGAAGAAGCGCTGGAGACGGCCCAGGAAATCGGGCTCAGGCATCGGCTGATCCAAACCTCCGAGTTGGAAGTGCCCGGCTTTGCGGAAAATCACCCCGACCGCTGTTACTTTTGCAAGACCGAGTTGTTTCGGAGTCTGCGAAGAATCGCCGATGAGGAAGGCATGCTGCATGTCATGGACGGGACCACCGCGGATGACCTGACGGATATCCGCCCAGGCCGGCGGGCAGCCGCAGAGCTTGGAGTAATCTCCCCACTACTGGAAGCCGGGCTCAGGAAAACGGAAATTAGGGCACTTTCGAAAAGGCGGGGCCTGCCGACCTGGGACAAGCCTGCGTCTGCCTGCCTCGCCAGCCGCATACCTTACAAGACTGCGATTACTCCGGAGAAGTTGCGTCAAATCGAGTTGGCCGAGGAGTACCTGCGAAGCTTGGGCATTGGACAATGCCGGGTCCGCCATCATGGGGAGGTGGCCCGGATCGAGGTGGCTGCCGACGACATCCCTTTGATCTCTGCGGGTTTACGCGAAGATATTGTTGCCCACCTCCGCACTTTAGGCTTCACCTATGTGACCCTCGATCTCGCCGGATACCGCACCGGCAGTATGAACGAAGTTCTTGGCGCCATTGCGACTAAGATCACTCATTGAAAGCATCCGTTATTAACCGGCGGGACACCTGGAGCAGGATATTGAGCAGTAACAATGACTCCTGAGAAAATTATTTATCTCGACCATACTGCTACCACGCCGGTGGCAGACGAGGTTCTGGCCGCAATGTTGCCATATTTCCAGGAAAACTTTGGAAATCCGGCGTCTATATATCAATTGGGCGCCCTTGCAGGTCAGGCCGTTAATTCGGCCAGAGACCAGGTTGCCTCACTTCTGAATGCTTCGACGGAGGAGATCTTCATCACTTCCGGTGGAACCGAGAGCAACAACTGGACCATTAAGGGAATTATGGGCAGCGGCAAAAGGCGACACGTTATCACCTCAGCCATCGAACATCACTCTGTTCTCAACTGTGTCCATTTTGTCGGAAGGGCATTGGGGTACCAGCCCACCATCCTACCCGTCAATGAATATGGCCAGATTGAGCCCGAGACTCTTCGGAAAGCTATCCGAGACGATACGGCCCTGGTAAGCATCATGCATGCCAATAATGAAATAGGCACGGTGGAAGCTATTCGGGAACTCGCAGACATTGCTCATGAGAAAGGAGCCCTTTCCCACACCGATGCGGTGCAGAGCGTTGGCAAGATTCCGGTTGACGTGGAAGAGCTGGGCTTAGACCTGCTTAGTCTTTCTGCGCACAAATTCTATGGCCCCAAGGGGGTCGGGGCTCTTTTTATCCGCCATGGCGTCGAGATCCAGGCTATCCACCATGGGGGCGGCCAGGAACAGGGCCTAAGAGCCGGAACCCTCAACGTGCCGGGCATTGTGGGCATGGGAGCGGCTGCAGTCCTGGCCCAGGCAAATCTTAAGGACCAGATGCTGCGGGAGCGTGAACTGCTGGAGCAACTCTGGCATGGTCTTTCAACGAGGATTGAAAATGTCCGGCGCAACGGCCATCCAGAGCAGTGTCTGCCGAATATCCTGAGTATTTCGGTGCCGGGGGTCGATGGCCTGTCCATTCAGTTAGGGTTGGACCTCAAAGGCATCCAGGTTTCTTTGAGTTCCGCCTGTGCCACCGGGAGTCAGGAGACTTCACATGTTCTGAAGGCCATCGGAATTCCAGCCGAACTCGCCCGGGGCTCCATCCGGTTAAGTTTGGGACGGGAGAACACAGGTGCAGAGATTCGGCGGGTCATCGAGGTGATGCCGAAAATAGTAGGCGCCTTGTGCCAAAAAGAGACAGGCAAACGCCCTTGCTCGTAATCGGTCTATCATTGATAGCTGGGGCAGCGGAGGGAATGGGGGAGTAATTAAAGTGTGCGATTATTGGTCGAATAAATTGGTCATCTGGCAAGTGACCAGATGTGCGCCACTGTTGAGAGGTGAGTACTATGCAGAAGTCAGTGACACCGGACCTGGAGCGCTGCAAAATCGAGATGAAAACCGCTCAGCAATACCGAGAGGAAATGCCGGAGATTGTGAATCAACTGGTTCTCTCCTGCCAGCGGGAGGATTGCTTCAACCATGTAGGTCCGGAACCCATTCCCTCAAGGGACGCCGTCATCGATATCATTCATCGGGGCATCCGTCTGCTTTATCCCGGTTACTTCATCCGCAAACGGGTGGATGCGGTTAACCTTAATTATTATTTAGGCCAGGAAGCGTTAGGCTTTTATGAAGTCCTGTCCGAGCAGATTACCCTGGCCATACGGCACGAATGCCTGCGCTATAACCTGGACTGCACTAATTGCGAAGAGCGGGGCCAGAAAGAGGCGATCCGCTTTATGAGAGAACTTCCGCGCCTGCGATCGGCTCTTGCCAAGGATGTGCGCGCTGCCTTTGAAGGTGACCCCGCGGCCAAAGATTACGATGAAATCATCTTTAGCTACCCGGGTCTTTTTGCAGTTACTGTTTACCGGTTAGCCCATCAACTCTGGGACCAAGAAATACCTTTTCTCCCGCGCATCATGACCGAATATGCGCACAGCCAGACCGGAATCGACATCCACCCGGGAGCCCATATCGGGGAAAGCTTTTTCATTGATCACGGCACTGGCGTGGTGGTGGGAGAGACCACGGAAATCGGCAACCGGGTGCGAATCTATCAGGGGGTGACCCTGGGGGCCTTGTCCGTCGCCAAGGAAGAAGTTAATTCCCTTAGGACCCGGAAACGCCATCCCACGGTTGAAGATGACGTGATTATTTATTCCGGGACCACCATCCTGGGGGGCGACACCGTGATCGGGGCCCGTTCGGTCATAGGAGGAAATTTGTGGATAACGGAGTCGGTTCCGCCGGATACCAGGGTATTTTTGAAAAGGCCAGAACTTATTTATAGAGGAGTCTAATGGGGAAGGTCATTTGAAAGGATATGCATACTGGCCAGTTCCTGAAGAATAGGACCCTGACTTTATATGAATTTCTAGGTGGTTACAAGTCATAGAGTTCTCCTTGAGTTTGGCGCCGAGCCCCAAACTTCTCCGGAAGTCTCTATGATTCTCCCTAAAAATCATCAAAATTATCTATTGCCTTTTTTTAAAATATATTTTATTTATATATATCATAATGGTAGACAAAATTTCGGGACAGGGCATAAGAAACCCAATGAAAAACGCGGAAAAAGAATCCTCCATATCCTCGATGTCCTGCATGGGCATGCCTTGCCTCCATGGAAGGGGGGGGCCGCCTATGTAAACATCATTGGACGACAATTTCTCATACAAGGGCCACCCACTACCAGGAAAATGTCATGGTTAGTGGGTTTTTTATTTTTTGAACCAATAACCCTGAAGCGGCAGGTAGGCCTCCGATTCACCTGGCCAACCTGGTAAATGCAAGAAGGAGGTTATCATGGCCAAGACTATTCAAGAAATCAACGAGAAGATCAGGCAAGGGAAGGCCGTGGTTTACACTGCCGAGGAAATTATCGGCGTGGTCAAGGAAAAGGGACTTAAAAAGGCGGCCACCTTGGTCGATGTGGTCACCACGGGGACCTTCGGGCCCATGTGTTCCTCGGGGGCCTATTTCAATGTCGGTCACGCCAATCCCAGGATCAAGATGGGCGGGGGCACTGTTACCGTAAACGATGTCCCGGCCTATGCCGGCTTTGCCGCCGTGGACCTGATGGTGGGGGCCAACGCCTTGCCTGAGGATGACCCTCGCAACAAGGTCTTTCCCGGCAAATTCTCTTATGGGGGAGCCCACGTCATCGAGGATCTGGTGGCCGGCAAGGATGTCCGGCTGAAGGCCTCCGCTTACGGCACCGACTGCTACCCCCGGAAAAACCTGGATACCTGGATTCGCCTGGAAGACCTCAATGAAGCGGCCCTCTTTAATATGAGGAATGCCTATCAGAATTACAACGTGGCGGTGAATCTCTCGGACCGGGTCATCTATACCTACATGGGGGTGCTTCAGCCCAAGATGCGCAATGCCAACTACTGCACCGCGGGCCAACTGAGCCCGCTCCTCAACGACCCGCTCTATCGCACCATCGGGATAGGGACCCGGATCTTCCTGGGGGGCGGTCAGGGGTATGTGGTGAGCCACGGCACTCAGCATAATCCCGGGGTGCCCCGTACCGAACAGGGCGTGCCCACCAGGCCGGCCGGGACCCTGACGGTTTGGGGGGATCTGAAAAAGATGAGCCCCCGCTGGCTCCGGGGGGCGTCCTTTAGGGGCTATGGCGTGACCTTGACCGTAGGGGTAGGCGTTCCCATACCTATCCTGGATGAGCAGATCCTCAGATTCACGTCCGTGAGCGACAAAGAGATCATCGGTCCAGTGGTGGACTACGGTGAAGCCTACCCGAACTGCAAGCCGCAGGTCCTGGCCGAAGTTACGGTGGCCCAGCTCAAATCCGGAGAAATCACTGTTGACGGCCAGAAAGTGGTAACCGCGGGCCTCTCTTCCTATGCCAGAGCCAGGGAAATCGCCCTGACTTTAAAGAACTGGATCGAAGAGGGTGCCTTCCTGTTGAGCGAACCCCTGGCCCCACTGCCGGGTCCGGATTCCGGCTATGTTTTTAAACCACTCAACTTACGGCCGTGGGAACCCGTGAAAGAGGCTGTGTGAAAAATTCATCCGGAAAAAAAAGAGGAGTCAACCATGTCCGACGAGAAGGTAGTGCTGAATTTCCCGCCGCAAATCATTGACCAGCCCATCATTTATAGGCTGATCAAGGAGCGCGGCCTGGTGGTCAATATTCTGCAGGCCCGGATCAGTCCGAACGAGTGGGGCCGAATGGTTGTGGAGATAGGTGGCAATGAAGCGCAATTGGATGCGGCCACGAAGTTTCTCAAGGAATTGGGAGTAAGGGTCGAATCCTTGGCTGGAGAGGTGAGATGGCTCGAAGACCGCTGCAACCAGTGTACTGCCTGTATAAGTGCCTGCCCCACTCATGCCCTGGTTATCAATAGGGCCGGCATGACCGTAACCTTTGACAAGGAGAAGTGCATCGCCTGCGAGCTTTGTTTGAGCACCTGTCCCTACCAGGCTCTGGAAATATTATTTGAATAATATTTGGTTCAGCCACAGGGGCAAACCATTGGAATCCGGGGAGAGGGTCCCAGGCGCCAGCTCGCTGAGAGATCCTGGCCCCGGAATCGTGAAGGGTTTGCCCCCGAAAACTACCTCAGGAGGTTACCCATGTCAGGAATTTATGACGACAACAGCCTCAGTATCGGCAATACCCCCCTGGTGCGTTTGAACCGAGTTTCGCGGGGTCTTCCTGGAATTATCCTGGCGAAAATCGAGGGGCGCAACCCGTCTTATTCGGTGAAATGCCGCATCGGCGCCTCCATGATCTGGGCCGCGGAAATGGAAGGCAAGCTGATACCCGGCTCCAGAGACGTAACCGTGGTGGAGCCCACCAGCGGCAATACCGGCATCGCCCTGGCCTTCGTCTGCGCCGCCCGGGGCTATCCACTGCTGCTCACCATGCCGGAAACCATGTCCCTGGAGCGGCGCACGATGCTCGCCGCTTTTGGGGCGCAACTCATCCTCACCGAGGGAGCGAAAGGCATGCCCGGGGCCATCGCCAAGGCGGAGGAGCTCGTGGCCAGTGTCCCGAGAAAATTCTATATGCCGCAACAGTTCAAGAATCCCGCCAACCCGAAGATCCACTTCAAAACCACGGGCCCGGAAATATGGTGCGACACCGATGGCAGGGTGGATATCCTGGTAGCAGGGGTGGGCACCGGCGGCACTATCACCGGGGTGGCAAGATATATCAAACAGGAGAGAAAGAAGCCCATCTGGACCGTGGCGGTGGAACCGAGCGGCTCGCCGGTTTTAACCGCTATTCGGCAGGGCCAGGACCCCAGGCCCGGTCCCCATAAGATTCAAGGCATAGGCGCCGGCTTCAAACCGGCCGTGCTGGACCTGGACCTGATTGACGAAATCGCCACGGTTTCCGATGAGGAAGCGGTGGAGCTGGCCCGGCGCCTGCACAAAGAAGAGGGAATCACCTGCGGCATTTCCAGCGGGGCGGCAGTGGCCGCGGCCTCACAGGTGGCCGCCCGGGAAGAGAACCGCGGCAAGCTCATCGTCACCGTGCTGCCGGATGCCGGTGAGCGCTACCTGTCGAGTATCTTGTTTGAAGACCTTGCAGGGTATTAAATTTAAGCCTTTCCCCTCTGGAAATTTGTGCTGCAAATCGTGCTTTGATATCATGCCAGCGTGTGGAGCAATCCGCATCCCCGGAAGGCAAAGTCGAGATGCAATGCAGGTGATCGGGCAAAATAACCATGGCCTCGATGGTAAATGGCTGGCGTTGGCGGCCGGCCTTGAACACCTCCCGAAGATTGTCAATGTTTTCGGTCAAGAGCTTCCGGCGGCGTTCCAGCAGCGTGGCTGTGAAGAAGAACGTGCCGTCAAGAACAAAGGCGCGAATATATTGCGGCATACGTCAGGCCTTACCGAATTGCTCAAGGCGGGATGCGTTTCACTTTCCCGCCCTACGACTGCTAGATGCCTGGGCTAGCGGCCGCTCATGGCGCTGGATGGGAGGACCACATGAGCGCCAGCCCCGCCAGAATTGTGAGAAAAGCGGCCAGGTCGCCCCAGCGCAGCCACGCCAGATAGAGGCCCCGGGCCGGTCTGCGGTCTTTCCCGGCACGGCGCCGCATCAATTTGTGAGCCAGCCACAGGACGAACCCCAGCAGCGCTACCGTCTCCCCGGAGGAAGGCTTAAACCAATCGCTCATGGCGAACCGTTTTCTATTTTCTGTCTCTGTTTGTTGTTGGCGTTGTATAGCAACTTGAGAGACCCGGCGAAAATCGAATTATGCTCCGGAAACCTGAAAAAAATTAGCGGCGCCTGAGCCCTGGCCGGGCGCGCCTTACGCGCCCAATCCAGATCAGGAGAACGGATTAAGGGCGCCTAAGACACGTCCTATGGCATAAAAAAAATGGCGGAGAGAGAGGGATTCGAACCCTCGGTGGAGGTTTCCCCCCACACTCGCTTAGCAGGCGAGCACCTTAGGCCTCTCGGTCATCTCTCCGGTCCTGCAAGGATTGTTTTCTGTTTCCTGTTTCCTGTTGCATGTTTCCTGTTGCATGTTTTCAGATGTCGTTCTGATAATCTAAGTTAAGGTTAAATACCGACGGCGATTTACTATTAGCTGTTATTAATAGGAGCGGAAAAGAGATTAAATTCCCCCTCACCCTAACCCTCTCCCCTCGCCGGTAGGGGCGGCGTCTCGCCGCCCGGGCGGGGAAATCCCGCCCTACGGCGGGGGGAAAGGGGATAAATGCTGCATTTATTCTTTAATATTTTCCTTGAATTTACAGAAAACTGAAAACAGAAGCCTTACCTGGCGGAGGGAGAGAGATTCGAACTCCCGGACCCCTAAAGGTCTGCGGTTTTCAAGACCGCCGCCTTAAACCGCTCGGCCATCCCTCCTGCCCCAAATTTTTACCATCCGCTCCCCGGGATGTCAACTTAGGCGGTCAGGAGGGGCGCCGGTCAGTAGTTTCCGGCAATGTTTTTGCTATTAGACAAGCAATAGGGATTTTTTTGAACTTTGGTATGCCCACTAGCTGAACAATTCATGGAATTTACAAGCTATCTCCCTCTGCCCCCTTATGGTGTCTTGTAGGGGCGGGTTTCAAACCCGCCCCTACGAAAAACCATGCGAAGCCACCCCTCACCCGATCCCTTACAAAAAATTCCTTCGCCGGTAGGGGCGGCGTCTCGCCGCCCGGGCGGATACCCACAGCTATGTCTGGGGGGAGCGAGGATTTAGTGAGCACCGGCATAATATGTTGATATCGCTGCAATTACCATGGCCTAGAGTTTAACTGCCAGAGTGTAATCTTCCCCTTGCAATTTTGTTGCCGGACCCTACTGCTCTCATACCCTCTATTTGGGACGTTTATCCACCACCCGCTGGGCCTTGCCTTCGCTGCGAGGCAGGCTGTGGGGCTCCACCAGCTCCACCCGGGGGGTTACCAGGAGCTCGCTCCTCAGGGCCTCGGTGATGCGTTTCTTTAGGCCGCTCAAGTACTTGAGGTCCTCTTGAAAAAAATTGGCCTGCACTTCCACCTTGACGTGCAGCAGGTCGTTGAACTCCTCCCGGGTCACCTCCACCAGGTAGTGGCTGCCCACTTCCGGCATAGCCATCAGCACCCGGTCGATCTGCAGGGGAAAGATGTTGACCCCTTTAACGATGAACATGTCGTCGGTGCGGCCCTGGATGCGGGAAAGACGCCGGAAGGCCCGGCCGCAGGGACAGGGGTCCTCTTCATAAGAAGCCAGGTCCCGGGTGCGGTAACGCAGCAGGGGCATACCCTCGCGGCTGAGGTTGGTGAATACCAGCTCTCCCATCTCCCCGGGCCCCAGGGGCTCCAGGGTCTGGGGGTGCACCACTTCCAGCAGGAAGGCGTCCTCCCAGAGGTGCATGCCGTTCTGTTCCGGGCATTCGAAGGCCACCCCCGGGCCGTTCATCTCCGAGAGGCCATAGGAGTTGTAGGCCTTGAGGCCGTAGGCCGTCTCGATGCGCCGCCGCATATACTCCGAATGGGGTTCGGCCCCGATGAAGGCGATCCTGAGGGGCAGGTCGCGAGGGTCCAGGCCGTGCTCGGCGAAGCTTTTCAAAAGATACAGGGCGAAGCTGGGGATGATATGGATGACGGTGGCCCCGAACTGCTGCAAGAGTTGGATCTGCCGGGCGCTGTTCCCGGCGCCGGCCGGAATGGTAAGGGCCCCCAGTCGCTCGCCGCCGTAGTGGAAACCCAGGCCCCCGGTGAACAGGCCGTAGCCCATCATATTCTGGAAGACGTCCCCCGGCCGCACCCCGGTCATGTACATGGAGCGGGCCACCAGATCGGCCCAGGTCTCGATATCCCGGCGGGTGTAATAGATCACCGTGGCCTGACCGGTGGTGCCCGAAGAGGCGTGCAGCCGGACAATTTCCGTCTGGGGGACGCTGAGCAGGTCCCGGCCCCGGGCCCGCAGGTCGTCCTTGCTGGTGAAGGGAATCCGGCGAATATCTTCCAGGCTATTGATCCCCTCCGGCCTCACCCCGGCCCGGGCCAGGCGCTCGCCATAAAAGGGGCTGCGGGCCGCCCGGCTGACCGTTTGCCGCAGGCGCTGCAACTGCAGTTCCTGCAAAGCGGCGCGCTCGAGGGTCTCAATGGTCCGGTCCCAATACACTGGCTTCTCCCGATCGGCTGGTTGCCCCTACGTTTTGGTGGGCAGTGCCCACCCCACACATTTGGTTTGGCGAAAGGTTTCGCCCTCCATGTTTTATGCGGAGCGAGACCGCCTGTCAAGACTGGGCAGCCTCCGATTCCGCCTTGCCAAGCCGGGGAAAACTTCCTATCATAATCCTCAAAGAGGGCGGCTGTGGCGCAGAAAAATATCCCCCAGGAAGTCGTGGCCCGGGTGCAGGAGCTCCGCGAGCAGATTAATTACCACAATTACCGCTACTATGTCCTGGATGACCCGGTAATCTCCGATGCGGAATTCGACCGTCTTCTGCAGGAGCTCATCGGACTGGAGGAGCGCTATCCCCGGTTGCTGACCCCGGATTCCCCCAGCCAGCGGGTGGGGGCCGCGCCCCTGGAAAAGTTCGAGACGGTGCGCCACCGGCTGCCGATGATCTCCCTGGAAAATGCCTTCAGCGAGGGCGAGGTGCGGGAGTTCGAGGAGCGCCTGCAGCGCTTTCTGTGCAGCCGCGAGACCCTCCAATACGTCCTGGAGCCCAAGGTAGATGGCTGCGCCATTGAACTGGTCTATGAACAGGGGCGCTTCCGCGTGGGATCTACCCGGGGCGACGGGGTTCGGGGGGAAAACGTCACCCAGAATCTAAAGACCATCCATACCATTCCCTTGAAAATCCTCACCCGGGAAGAGCCGGCCCCGGAGCTGCTGGAGGTCCGGGGGGAAGTCTACATGGATCTGAGTGAGTTCAAGAAGCTCAATGAGCAGCGCCTGTCCCAGGGCGAGCCGGCTTTTGCCAACCCCCGCAACGCCGCGGCGGGCTCCCTGCGCCAACTGGACCCCAGCATCACCGCGGCCCGCCCCCTGAAGATCTTCTGTTACGGGGTAGGCGAGGTGCGGGGCCACAGTTTCGCGTCCCACTGGGAAGTGCTGCAGACCTTGAAAACCTGGGGATTTCGGGTCTCGGATCTCATCGAGCAGGGTGAGGGGATCGGTTCGGCCATCGCCTACCACCGCCGGCTGGAGCAGCAACGCCACGGCCTGCCTTACGAAATCGACAACATGGTGATCAAGGCCCTGCCTTTCGAAATCGACGGCATAGTGATCAAGGTGGACTTCCTCTCCCTGCAGGAGAGGTTGGGCGCCAAGGCCCGCAGTCCCCGCTGGGCCCTGGCCTACAAGTTTGCGGCCACCCAGGAGACTACCCGGGTGTTGGACATCGTGGTCAACGTCGGGCGCACCGGCGCGGTCACCCCCATGGCGGTAATGCAGCCGGTGGCGCTAGGCGGCGTCACCGTCAGCAGGGCCACCCTGCACAACGAAGACGAAGTGGCTCGCAAGGACGTGCGGGTTGGTGATTGGGTGCTGGTCCAGAGGGCCGGCGACGTCATCCCCGAGGTGGTCAAGGTCATCAGCGAGCGCCGCACCGGCCAGGAGAAACCATTTCAGATACCCAAGCTCTGCCCGGCCTGCGGAACCACCCTGGTGCGGCCCCCGGGCGAGAAGGTGACCCGCTGCCCCAACCGCGATTGCTTCGGGGCCCAGACCCGGGCCATCATGCATTTCGCCTCCAAAGGGGGCATGGACATCGACGGCCTGGGGGAAAAGATTATCCGGCAGTTGGTGTCCGCGGGCCTGGTGCGAGAGGTCAGCGACCTTTACCGCCTGACTGAAGGCGACCTCCTTCCCCTGGAGCGCTTCGCGGAAAAATCGGCCCAGAATCTTATCCAAGCCATTGAGCGGAGCAAAAAAGTTGCTTTGCACCGGTTGATCAACGCTTTGGGGATCCGTTACGTGGGGGAGGCCACCGCCCGGATCCTGGCCCGCCACTTCCAGAGCCTGGAGGGCTTGATAAACGCCTCCAGGGACGAGCTGCTGCAGGTGGAAGAGGTGGGTGAGCAGGTGGCCGCCAGCATCCGTGAATACTTTGACGATCCCCGGCACCAGGAGATGTTGCTGCGGCTTCAGGCCGAAGTGGAGGTGAAGACGGAGGCGCCGGAGACCGGCCCCCTGGCGGGCAAAACCTTCGTCTTCACCGGGGGTCTGGCCCATATCTCACGGGAGGAGGCCAAGGCCCAGGTGACTGCCCGGGGCGGCAAGGTTAGTTCCTCGGTGTCCGCCAAGACCGACTACGTGGTGGTGGGGGCTGATCCGGGCAGCAAGCGCCCCAAAGCGGTGGAACTGGGGGTGCCCCTCCTGGACGAGTCGGCCTTTGCAGAACTGATCGGCAGGAGGTCATGATGGCGGACAAGGCGCGACTCCACGTCCTGATTGAGGGCCGGGTACAGGGGGTCTTCTTCCGGGCCGCCACCCGGGACGAGGCCAGTGCCTTGGGTCTGGCGGGCTGGGTCAGGAACCTGGCGGATGGCCGGGTGGAGGCCCTCTTCGAAGGTGAGCGGCCAGCGCTGGAGAAACTGCTGGCCTGGTGCCGCCAGGGTCCGCCCTATGCTTACGTGGATCACCTGGAGGTGGAGTGGCAGCCCTACCTGGGGGACCTGCCGGATTTTCGCGTGGTTCATTGATGAAGGTAAACTGATCCACCGGCCAGAGGCCTATGCCAATAGCTCGTTTATAATTTTAACTTGAAGATGAAAATATCCTGCAAAGACCCTGCACCCTCAATACCAGGCATCATAGGCGTCCCGACTGAGTATGAAATTGGGATTAGAGGTGGGTGAAAATGGCGGGAAAAGAAATGATGCCTGCTCCGGAGGAAATCCTGGTTCCCTGCGGCCGGGCCTTTTTTGTGTATTATGTGGCCATTGTCATCTTCCTGCTGGGACCGCGGCTCAACCCCGATGTCAGGATTTTCGGGGTGTTCCATTTTTCCGTGGCGGTGGGCACGCTCCTGGGCCTGGTCCTCATCGCCCTGGTGGTCTATCTGAAGTTGGGCCGGGAGTACCGCCTCAGCCAGCGGGGGCTGGCGACGCGGTGGCGCTGGCCGTCGCCCCGGCAGCAGGAAATCACCTGGGAGAACCTGGGGGACGTCCTGTTGCGCCGGGGGCTCACCCAATCGATCCTGCGGGTGGGCAATCTCGTCATCGGGGACCGATCCGGCGGGCCGGAGATGTTCTGGTTCGGGCTGGCCAACCCCAAAGAAGTCCAGGAGGAAATCGAAAGGAGACGCCTGCGGCGCTAATTCAGTTAACTGCCTTAGTGCGCCGGGTCCTGCGTCTGCGGGCCCGGCTGGGCCTGCTTTTCCTGTGCCGCCGCCTGGGCGGCCCGGCGCAGTTTATTTCTTACCCGGAACACGTGGCCCACCCAGCCCAGCACCAGCCCCACCACCACGCTGGCGTAGGCCAGGAGGAAAGTGGGCGCCTGCCCCAGGGTGAATCTGAAGAGTTTCAGATCTTGGGTCAAACCGCGGTTCTCCAGAGCGAAGTCCAATAGAATAACGATCAGGATAACGAACAGGACCGTTTTGAATTTACTCACGAGGGCCTCTCTTCACTCGGTTCTTTCAGGTGGCGCCTCACCACCGCTTTTAGATCTTCCAGGTCCGAGGATTTTACCAGATATTCATCCGAGGCCCAGGTGGCGAAATCCTGGCGGTATTCGCCGTAGGCGGTGCTGAGTATCACCGGCAGGTCCGGCCGCTTCTGCTTGATTTGCCTGAGGGCCTCGATGCCGTCCATCTCCGGCATCTTGATATCCAGGATCACCAGATCCAGGGGGATCTTCTCCACCATTTCCAGGGCTTCCCTCCCATTGCTGGCCATGTAGACCTCGTAGCCTTCCTCTTTGAGTTCTTCGCTATAAAGGAGGCGAATGCTCATTTCATCGTCAGCCACCAGGATCTTTTTCATCGCCGTCCTCCACTAGATGTCATCGAGTCGCCCTCCGGAACCGCCTGCTTGGCCGTCTCCTTCACCAGACAATATTTGGCCACCGGAAAGGTCACGATGAAGGTCACCCCTTTGCCCATTTCGTTATTGACCTCTATCTGGCCATAGTGCCGGGAAACGATGCGCTGGGCGATGGCCAGCCCCAGGCCGGTGCCGTAGTCTTTGGTGGAGAAAAACGGGTTAAAGATATTGTGGAGTACCTCCAGGGGAATGCCGCCGCCGGTGTCGCTGAAGGCCGCCGCCTCATAGAGGCCGTCGGACCGTTCCACCTGATAAGTGCGGATGGTTAGGGTGCCGCCGTGGGGCATGGCCTGGACGGAGTTCTGAAGGAGATTATAAAAGACCTGTTTTAACTGCCGGTCATCGCAATGAAGCCGGGGCATGGGGGCGAATTCCTTGACCACCATGATCTTGCCGGCGTCCAGATCCCGCTGTACCAGGATGAGGGTGTCCTCGATGAGCTTGGAAAGTTCGTAGTCCCCGTAATAGGAGAGGTTTTCCCCGCTGAAATCCAGGATCTCCCGCAAGAGCTTCTCCAGGCGGCTCACCTCCTCCTGGATGACCTCCACGTAGCCATGCAGGGGGGAGTTGACATCCACCAGCTTGCCGATGCGCCGGGCGAAGCCGCCGATGGATACCAGGGGATTGCGGATTTCGTGGGCCATGCCGGAGGCCAGGCTGCTCAAAGCCGCCAGCCGGTCCGATTCCAGCATCCGTTCGCGAATGAGGAGCAGTTCCCGATTGTTGGCTTCGATGGTGGAATAGAGGTGGGCATTTTCCAGGACCAGGGCCGCCTCATTGGCGAACATCTGCAATACGTGCAAGGGCTCCGCCTCCAATGGGCGCCCGGAATCCTCGTTGTCGACCACGATCACCCCGGTAGCCCGGTCTTTCACCACCAGAGGGACGACGAAAAATTCTCCCGGGGCGTATTTTTCCAACAGGGAAGCGGGCACGCCGGGCTCCTTGCCGCGGTAATGGAAGGATTGTTTCCGGAGCACCGTCAGGGCCAGGGGACCCTGGTCGGGTCGGATGGGGATCTCCCAATCGTCCACCACAATGGGCTCTGGCGGCGGCGCCAGCAGGGCCTGGAAACTCGGGAACGGCTCGTCGACCCGGCGGGCCCCTTTGATCCCTTTCAGGGTCTGGGTTTCTTCATCCACCATGAAGACGATGGCCCGGGTAAAGCCCAAACCCTGCTCCAGGGTTAGCCCCTGGAGGACGATCTCCAGCAGCCGGTCCTGCTGTACGGTGGAGAGCAATACCTGGGAGATCTCCTGCAGGGTGGTAAGGTTCCGCACCATGCGTTCGTTTTTCTCGGCCAGGCTCTCCACCTGCTGGTAAGTGAGGGCGTTTTCGATGGCGTTGACCACCACCCCAGCCATGGTATAGAGAAGCTGGCGGTTTTCCGGATCGAAGGAAGCGAATTGGCCGCCGGGGACCAACTTGTCATAGACGCACAAGGTGCCCCGAAGTCGCCCCTTGAAGGTCAGGGGCACCGCCAGAAAATAGTGGGTGCGGCCTTCGGCGTTAAGGGCATGCCCTTCTAAGTGGGGCGGCTCCCCGGCCCCGCCGGTTTCAGGGGGATATAGGGAGAAGGGTGGGCATTCACGCGGGATGCTGCCGTAACGGGAAGAAACCCTGATCTCCCCGGTGGCGCTGTCAATGATGTCCAGGGCCGCACCCCGAGCGGTGATCACCTTGGCGGTGGTGCTGACGATGCGCTCCAGAAGTTCATCCAGATCCACCGTGGAGCTAAGGGCCTTGCCCACCTCGAAGAGCACCGAGAGTTCGGCGATGCGCTTCTTGGCGTCCTGCTGGACGATGGCCTGGCGCAGGGTGCCCGCCAACATCAGGCAGACCAGTTGAAGGTTCTGGCGCTCCGTCGGGGTGATGGGCCGATCTTCACGGTCCATCAGCAGCAAAACGCCATAGAGGAAATTGTCGTCAGACACCGGGAAGGCGGCCAGGGTTCGATAGGCAGGAGTTAACTTCTCCAGGACGGCGTTGACCTCGGCGACCCCCGGCTGATACCGATGGACTACCCGGTACTTGCGGCTGACGGCCGCCTCCCCCACCAGACCGGTCCCCAAGGCAAATTCCAGGCGCTGCTGCGGCGCCACAGGTCCCTCGCTGCTGATATTCAGAACCAGGGTCTCCCTGGCCTTATCCAGACCAAAATAGAGAGCCAGATCCAAATTCAGGTGACGGGCCAGAAGATGGACCATATTGTTGAGCCGCTCCCCAAAACTGACGGTGGAAGTGAACACTTCCACCATTTGGGTCATGAAGGCAGCGCGCTCCGAAATCATGGAAATTTACCCTCCTATCAAGCGCTGCCGTTTCTCCACGGCGAGACGGTACAGCTCTACATACTTGGGGCCCGCGGTATTAATCCAGGAATAGTCCAGGGCCATGTTCTGTCGCATCAACGCCTCCCAGGCCGGCCGGTTTTGATAAAGGGCCAGGGCCCGCCGTACCGCAACCATGAGTTCCGCCGGGGTATAGCCCGAAAACTTAAAGCCGGTGCCCGCTCCGCTTTGGGGATCGTATTCCTGGATCGTCTCATCCAGGCCGCCGGTAGCCCGAACCACCGGAATGGTGCCATAACGCAAACAGTAGAGCTGGTCCAGGCCACAGGGCTCGAAGCGGGAGGGCATGAGAAAGATGTCGGTCCCGGCAATAATCTGGTGCGTCAGTTCTTCCGAGTAACCGATATCCAGGCCCATCTTCTCGGGATAGCGGTTAGCGATCTCACGAAGCAGATATTGGTGACGCTCTTCCCCGGTACCCTGGATAACGAAGCCAACCGGCAGGGCCATCAAGTCATCCAGGATATGCTCCACCAGGTCGATGCCCTTGCGCTCAAAAAACCGGGTGGTCATGCCCAATAAGGGCTTGTCCGGCTGCAGGTTCAGGCCAAAGCGCTTTTCCAGGGCGATCTTGCAGGCCTTTTTTCCATCCAGGTGCTCCCGGTCGTAGGGGGCCTCCAGGAAGGTATCCTGGCCGGGATCCCAGCGAAGATAGTCGACCCCTTCCAGGATGCCGTAAAGCTCCCGGGCCCGTTCCTGGAAGAGGCCCTCCAGTCCAAAACCATATTCCGGAGTCTGGATCTCTTCCCGGTACCTGGTGCTTACCGTATTGAGTAGATCGGCGAACACCAAACCGCCTTTCATAAAGTTGAGATGGCCATAAAATTCCAGGGCCTTGGGGGAGAGCAGCTCCCACCCCAGGCCGGTGAGAGGCAGGTCATAGGAAGAAAAAAGGCCCTGGTAGCCCACGTTATGGACCGTGTAGACCGTGGCCATCCGCTGGAACCGCGGCCGCTCGCCGTAAAGGGTTCGCAGATAGACGGGCACCAGGCCGGTCTGCCATTCGTGGCAATGGCAGATGTCGCAATCCATCTCCAGGGCCTCCATCATCTCCACCACCGCCCGGCTGAAGAAGATGAAGCGCTCCGCATTATCCTCGAAATTGCCGTAGGAGGTGCCGTAGAGGCCATCCCGGTTGAACAGGGCGTCCTGGGCGATGAAGTAGAACCTCAGATGGGGCTCCATCTCCACGGTAAAGATCTTTGCCGGCAAATTCTTCCAGGAGAGCGGGATAGAGAGGGTATGGCCCGTGTCGGTCAAGGGGCGGCCCGTTTCCTGAACCTGGCGGTAGAGGGGCAGCACCACATCAACCTCGTGTCCCAGGCTCACCAGGGTCTGGGCCAGGGCAGAGATCACTTCCGCCAATCCGCCGCTGTGGGCGAAGGGATTGGCTTCCGGGGTAACCATCAGGATACGCATCTGTTATCCCTCTCAGGTTACAGCTTCACCTCGCGAAGATACTGGGCTGCATCTTCCGGGGGTGTAGGATTGATGTAAAACCCCGAGCCCCACTCGAAACCGGCGATCAGGGTAAGCTTGGGCATGATCTCGAAATGCCAGTGGTAATAGGCCAACTCCGGCTCCCCAATGGGCGAGGTGTGCAGAATAAAATTATAAGGAACCTTCCCCAGTGCCTTTTCCAGGCTTTTCAGGGTCTCGGAAAAGACCTCAGCCAGCAGGTGGAAGGAGTCTTCCTTCAAATCCACGTAAGAGGATTGATGGGCCTTGGGCAGGATCCAGGTCTCAAAGGGAGAGCGGGGAGCAAAGGGAGAGATGGCCACGAATTCGGTGTTTTCCAGGACCACCCGCACCCCCTGCTGTAATTCCTGGCGGATCATGTCGCAAAAGACACAGCGCTCCTTATAGTTATAATAAAATTTGCCGCCGCTCAGCTCCTCCATGACCAGTTCCGGTACAATGGGGAGGCCGATGAGCTGGCTGTGGCTGTGTTCCAGGGAGGCCCCGGCGGCTCGCCCCTGGTTCTTGAAGATCAGGACATATTTGAAGCGAGGGTCCTCGCTCAAGGCGGCAATCCGGTCCCGGAAGGCGCGGAGCACCCGGAAGAAGCCTTCCAGGGAAATGGTGGTCAGGGTTAACTGGTGATCAGGGCTTTCGATAATGACTTCGTGGGTCCCGAACCCGCTCATCTTGTCGAACATGCCTTCGCCCCGGCGGTCTAACTCCTCTTCTATGGACAGGGCCGGGAATTTGTTGTTCACCACCCGGAGCAGCCAGCCCGGAGTGTTGGGCGCGCTGCCATCCTCACGATAGGCCAGGACCTCCGGGGGAGTGGTGTGTTCGTTGCCCGGATCGAAGGGGCAAAAACCGCCCTTGCTCGCCTCCGGTTCCACCACAAAATCGTGGGGGCGCTTACCGCGTTCGGTGGAGATGATCACCCAGCGGCCGATGATGGGGTCTTTACGGAGTTCCGCCATCTAGTTCACCTGCAAACCCCCGCGGTTCTATCCCGGGGGATCACCCGCTCTTCCTAACATCCAGGTCCGGCAGCGGGATGCCCCACAGTATACTTTTCCGGGGGAAATTTACAAGGTATTCGGCGCACATGCGTCTTTTGTTACCTGTCGCCGACCTGCCTTAAGATAGGGCGCCTGGCCGCCGTTGTCCAGGGATGAGGCCCAAATAAGTCGTGATCGCGGCTACAGAGGAAATCATGACTGGCAAGATTAGCGCCGCCTGAGCCAGAAGATCAGGCTCAGAATGAGACTTACCAGGATGCAAGTCCCCAGGGGGAAGTAAACGGTGAAATTCTCCCGCTTGATGATGATGTCCCCCGGTAGCCTGCCCAGCCCGGTAATCCTGGGAAGCAGCAGCAACGCCAACCCCAGCACTACCAGGATGACGCCCAGGAGGATAAGAAAACGCGCCAAATCGGACACTTTCTTAACCTTTATCTGAATAATTAGCTAGTGTCATGTCTCAAATTTTCCTTTAATAAAAAATGTTCTTCAGCTTTTGGCCTTTAAAATGTAGCCGCAAGCTTAAGCTTGCGAAAATCCTTAATAAAATGAGCGCAGGTTAAAACCTGCGGCTACCAGAACATGTCGATATTTTTAAAGGTATTTCTGAAACATGACACTAGTGTGATGTCCCACAATTACCTTAACAAAAGATTTGAGATAACCCCCCCTCCCTTGAGGGGAGGGGGTTGGGGGGAGGGTGGCAACATGTGGTAAATGAAAGATAAATTACCACCCCCACCCGGTGTCGCCCCCTCAAGGGGGAGGGAAAAAGGCAAAGCATTTAGGCAACGTTTCCGTGGGACACAATACTAGATTTCTTTACCCATACCATGGTCCAGCGTCCACTGACGCCAGCCCTTGGTAGCCTTGGAGTGAACCGGAACAGGTGCTCGTCGCGGCCCGCCCCGGTTCCCGTCCTGGCGAGCGCTCCCGGCGCTCACCTTTTCCTGGATATTAGTATGATTTTTCTAAATTTTCAAGGTGATTGCCGAAAACCCCGCAGGGTGGGCTATCCCCCAACGGGCTTGTAAGTAATGAGTCAGTTGGGTTAAAATTTTGATATGCTGATTATTCCGGCCATCGACCTGCGAGGCGGCAAGTGCGTGCGCCTGCGCCAGGGCCGGGCCGAGGAGATGACGGTATTCTCCCACGACCCGGTGGCCACCGGCCTCAAGTGGCAGGCGGCCGGGGCCCGTTGGCTCCACGTGGTGGACCTGGACGGGGCCTTTTCCGGCAGCCCCCAAAATCTGGAGGCCATCCGGCGCCTGCGTGAAAATCTCACCATCCCCATGGAGCTGGGGGGCGGCATCCGCACCCTGGAGACCATCAGCTTCTACCTGGACCTGGGGCTGGACCGGTTGATCCTGGGCACCGTGGTCCTCAAGGACCCGGAGCTGGCGGCCCGGGCCTGCGCCCGCTTTGCCGGGCGCATCGCCATTGGCCTTGATGCCCGGGACGGCTTGCTGGCGGTGGAGGGCTGGACCGAGAACAGCCGCCGCACCGCCCTGGAAGTGGCTAAATCCCTGGAGCCCTTGCGGCCCGCGGCCCTGATCTATACCGACATCTCCCGGGACGGGGTGAAACGGGGGGTCAATATCGAAGCCACCCGGGCCCTGGCCCAGGCGGTGGACCTGCCGGTCATCGCCTCGGGCGGGGTTAGCTCATTGGCGGACATCGAAGCCCTCCTGCCCCTGGAGCCCCTGGGGGTGGTGGGGGTCATCACCGGCCGGGCCCTTTACGACGGCAGCCTGGACCTTAATGAAGCCATCTCGCTGGCGCAGCAAGATGACCACGCGGGTAAAAGGTTATAAATACAGATAAAGTCTGGCGACCCTGCGGATCGCCCTAAAATGCAAAAGGAAATCCTCCTAAATCCCCCTTTGAAAAGGGGGGAAGAGGGGGGATTTATGATTCCAGACCTTGTCCGAGCCCACCTACTTAAGCCGCGTCCGGCGCCCGGCCCGTTATTTGGGCGGGGAGATCAACGCGGTCCACAAGGACCCCCGGGGGGTTTCCCTGCGGGTGGCCCTGCTCTTTCCGGACCTCTACGAAGTGGGCATGTCCCATTTGGGTCTGGGGCTGCTTTATGGCATCCTCAACCGGGAAGAGACTATCTGGGCGGAGCGGGCCTATGCCCCGGCTCCGGACCTGGAATACGAGCTTAGGCTTCGAGGCCGGCCCCTCGCCAGCCTGGAGTCCGGCACCCCTTTGGGCTCGTTCGACCTGTTGGGGGTGAGCCTGCAATACGAGCTGGGTTACACTAACTTCCTCAACCTGTTGGACCTAAGCGGGGTGCCCCTGAAAGCGGTGGAGCGCGGTCCCGAGGATCCGGTGGTAATTGCCGGCGGCCCCGCCTGTTTCAACCCCGAGCCGCTGGCCCCCTTCCTGGACGCCGTTTTACTGGGCGACGGGGAAGAAGCGCTGCTGGAGCTGGCGGCGAAGGTTTCGGCCTGGAAGGCTGGCCGTGGCAGCCGCCGGGAGCTATGGCGGGCCCTGGAAGAGATAGAGGGTGTCTATGTGCCTGCCTTCTTCCGCATGGAGTTCGATGAACAGGGGCGATTGCGAGAAATTCTCCCCCAGGGACGGCGCCGGATCATCCACAAGCGGGTGCTGGACGATCTTAACCGCATATCCGTTTCTCCTCAGGCGCTGGTGCCCTTTTGCCAGATCATCCATGATCGCCTCAACCTGGAGATCGCCCGGGGCTGCACCCGGGGCTGCCGTTACTGCCAGGCGGGTATGATCTATCGGCCGGTGCGGGAGCGTCGGGCCGCCGACCTCCTGGGCTGGGCCGAAACGGCCCTGGCCGCCACCGGCTACGAAGAGATCTCCCTGCTGACCCTGAGCGCCGGAGATTACCGTCCCCTCACCTGGCTGCTCACCGGACTGATGGATCAGGTCTCCCAAAGGCAGGTGGCCATTTCGCTTCCTTCCCTGCGGGCCGATACCCTGACACCGGAAATCATGGAGCAGATCCAACGGGTTCGCCGCACCGGCTTGACCCTGGCCCCGGAGGCTGGCAGCGACCGCCTTCGCCGGGTAATTAACAAGAACCTGCCGGATGAGGTCATCCTGGCCTCGGCCCGGCAGGCCTTCGCGGCGGGCTGGCGACAGCTAAAACTCTATTTTATGCTGGGACTGCCCCAGGAGTGTGCTGCGGATCGGGAGGCCATCCCCCGGCTGGCGGTGCAAATCCTCCGGGCCGGCAGCCGCCGCTCCCGGCTCAACGTCAGCCTGGGGAGCTTCATTCCCAAGGCCCACACCCCCTTCCAGTGGGAGCGTCAACTGGGTCTGGAGGAATACCTGCAATGCCTGCACCGGGTCAAGGACGGGCTGCGCCATCCGCAGGTTCAGGTGAAATGGAACGCTGCATCCCAGGCCTGGCTGGAAGGCGTCTTTTCCCGGGGAGACCGGCGCCTGGCCCCGGTGCTGCTGGCGGCCCACCGTCTGGGCTGCCGCCTGGACGCCTGGAGCGAGCACCTGTGCCTGGAACACTGGCGCCAGGCCTTCAAGGAGAGCGGGGTGGACCCGGACTTTTATCTGCGGGAACGGGACCAGGATGAGGTCCTGCCCTGGGACCATCTGTCCTGCGGCGTCAGCCGGGAATTTCTGCTGCAGGAGCGGGAGCGCGCCCGTTTGGGGCTGGAGACTCCCGACTGCCGCCAGGACGGCTGCCAGGAGTGCGGAGTCTGCGACCAGCACAGGATCTCCCTGGGGTTGCAGCAGCCACCCGACCTCCAGCCGACACCTCCCTCAACTCCTTCTCCCGCCGCGCTTGCCGCGTCCCCTCAGCCGCTTTTTTTGTTTTTTTTGTCAAGGTACCGGCTGACTTATAGCAAGCTGGACCAGGCCCGCTGGCTGAGCCATTTGGAGCTGGTGTCCGCCATTTATCGCACCCTGCGCCGCTCCGGGCTGCCCCTGGTCTATACCGCCGGCTATCATCCCCTGCCCCGGGTGTCGTTCCATGGCGCCCTGCCCGTGGGGTTGGAGTCCCTGGAGGAAACGTTGGACGTGCAACTGTCGGCCAGCCTGGAGCCCGCGCTCCTGGTGGAAACCCTTAACCGCGCCCTGCCGCCGGGCCTCCGGATTTTGGACGCCATTCTCTTGCCCCAGCGGCTGCCTCCGCCCCGCCGGGAAATGGCGGTTTACCAGGTGGAGACCCCGGAAGACACCTTTTCCCGGCAAACTGCCGAAGAATTTCTGGCCCGGAAGGAATTCCCGGCGATCCGGCGGCGCCCCAATAAGGAAGAGCGCACCATGGACCTGCGTCCCCTGGTGGCCAGACTTACGGTGACGAACCCCCGCCGTCTGGAACTTCACCTGCGTCTCCAGGAGAAGGACAACCCCACGGTTACCGATGCCCTGTCACAAATCTTCCATCTGAACAAAGATCAGAGCCTGGAACTGCGCATTTTGAAGATGCAGAGTGAGGAGCCCGGGGCAGGGTCCGGTGATTGCTGCTCACCGGTCAGTGGTTAAGAAAAAGATTTTCTCCTGCATTTATGCTATGGTGAAAAAGATCACCGAGCTGGGGCTTTAGTTGAAGCGGCGGGCACAGCCCGCCCTGGGAAATGATAGAAAGAGGGGCTTTTCCAGGGCGGCCTGGGGCCGCCGATTATCGAGATTATGCCAAACTAGATACGGTTCTATTCAGGAAACACGTGGTCTGGAATACCATCCCACTAATAGACTGGAACCTCCTCTGAAATGATAGCCATGGCCCCTTCTGTGAATTAACCATGTCCACCGCTCCCATCATCCTGGGCACCGCCGGCCACATCGACCACGGCAAGAGCTCCCTCATCAAGGCCCTCACCGGGGTGGACCCGGACCGCCTGAAAGAGGAAAAGCTGCGGGGCATCACCATTGAACTGGGATTTGCGGACCTATCCCTGCCCAATGGCCGGCATCTGGGGATTGTCGACGTCCCCGGCCACGAACGCTTCGTGCGCCACATGGTAGCCGGCGCCAGCGGCATGGACCTGGTGGCCCTGGTCATCGCCGCGGATGAGGGGGTCATGCCCCAGACCAGGGAACACCTGGAGATCTGCCAGTTGCTCCGGGTGAAGCAAGGCCTGGTGGTCCTCACCAAGACCGACCTGGTGGAGGAAGACTGGCTGGAACTGGTGGAAGAAGAGGTGCGGGAGGCCCTCAAAGGCACCTTCCTGGAGGGGGCGCCCATGGTGCGCTTCTCCGCGGTCACCGGGGCCGGCCAGGAGGAACTCCTGGCCACCCTGGCGGAGCTGGCCGAGCGGGTGCCGCCCAAACCGGTCAAGGGGATCTTCCGCCTGCCCATCGACCGGGTCTTCACCATTCGGGGCTTCGGTACCGTGGTCACCGGCACCGCCATCTCCGGCCGGCTGCGGGTGGCAGAGGCGGTGGCCGTCTATCCCCCCGGGTTCAAGGCCCGGGTGCGGGGTCTCCAGGTTCACAGCCATTCGGTGGCGGAGGCCCAGGCCGGCAACCGCACCGCCGTCAACCTCCAGGGACTGGAAAAGGAAGAATTGCAACGAGGCATGGTGCTGGCGCCGCCGGATGCCCTCCTGCCATCGCGGCGCCTGGACGCCTTTCTGGAAATCCTGGCCAGTGCCCCGCGGCCCCTGAAGCACCGCCAGGCGGTGCGCCTCCATACCGGCACCAGCGAGCGCCTGGCCATGCCGCTCCTCCTGGACGCCGATGACCTGCCCCCGGGGGCCTCCGGCTACGTGCAGTTTTTCCTGCGTGAGTCCCTGGCCCTGAAGCCCGGCGACCGCCTGGTGATCCGCAGCTTCTCCCCGGCCTTCACCTGGGGGGGCGGACAGGTCCTCCACGTGCATCCGCCCCGCCACCGCCGCCGCCAGGCGGAGGTGCTGGCCAGACTGGAGATCCTGGAGAAGGGCGTTCCGGAGGAGGTCCTGCCCCTCTATCTGGAAGAGGCGGGGGCCGCCGGCCTTGGCCGCAGCGAGCTGGAAGCCCTTCTCCCCTGGGACCCCGGCGACCTGTTGGCCCTGTTGCTCCGCCTCAGCAAACAGGGCCAAGCCCTCAATTACGACCCGGAGAAGGAGAGGTATATCCTCGGCGCCACCGCCAGCCAGCTGAAGGGAGAGATCACCGGCACCCTGGCCGCCTACCACCGCAATAACCCCTTAAAACCCGGGTTCTCCAAGGAAGAGCTGCGCCGCCAGTTGCCTCCCCAGATGGAGGTGCGCCTCTTCAACCAGTTGCTCAACGACCTGGCGCAACAGGGTCAGATTGCGGTGGAAAAAGAACTGGTGCGCCTGGGCGGGCACCGGGTCACCCTGGCCGGCGATCAGGAGGAGCACGTCAACCGTCTGGCTGCCCTCTACCGCGGGGGCGGCTTCTCGCCCCCCACCCTCAAGGAAGCCGCCGCCTCCCTGGAGGTTTCCCCGGACAAGCTCAAGCAGCTCCTGACCCTTCTTCTGAACCAGGGCCGCCTGGTCAAGGTCAAAGAGGACCTCTATTTTCACCGGGAGGCCATCGATCAGATCAAGGGGCAATTGGTGGACTTCCTCAAAAAAAACCGGGAGATCACCGTCCTGCAGTTCAAGGACCTCACCCAGACCTCCCGAAAATTTACCATCCCCCTCCTGGAATACTTCGATTTGGCCCGCACCACGGTGCGGGTGGGGGACACCCGGCGCCTGCGGCAGGGGGTCTAGGGGTAGCGCAACTTTGCACAACAGGTCAACACGATAAAATGTCATTTACACGGTTCTAGTGTAGTGTTTCAGGAAAACCTTAATAAATGAGCCCCTTTATTCCCTCCCCCTTGAGGGGGCGACACCGGGTGGGGGTGATTATTGGTTATGTTATCTCCAAATGTTATCACCCTCCCCCCAACCCCCTCCCCTCAAGGGAGGGGGGGTTGGGGGCCAAGAGATATTAAAGATATTCCCGAGACACGTTACTAGTAACATCCTGGCAACCTGCCAGACCCACGATTTTCCTGGGCTGGCTCATGATCCGGAACCGGCTGCCAGTTTCGGCTCACTAGCCAATGACCGAAATTAACCCCGCATATATGAAACTGGCCCTGCGTCTGGCGGCCAAAGGGGCTGGCTGGGTATCGCCCAATCCCATGGTGGGCGCGGTGGTGGTCAAAGAGGGCCGGGTGGTTGGGCGAGGCTTTCACCGCCGGGCGGGCGCGGCCCACGCCGAGGTGGCGGCCCTGCGGCAGGCCGGCGAAACGGGCAGGGGAGCCGACCTTTACGTCACCCTGGAGCCCTGCAACCATCAGGGCCGCACCCCGCCGTGCACCGAGGCCATCCTGGCGGCTGGCCTGGCCCGGGTAATCATCGCCACCCGCGACCCCAATCCCCGGGTCGCAGGGGCCGGGGCCCAATCTCTCCAATCCCGGGGTTTGACGGTGGAGGTGGGACTGCTGGCGAAGGAAGCCCGGCGTTTGAACCAGGCCTGGTTTCATTGGCTGGAGAGCGGGCGCCCCTGGGTCATCGCCAAGGCGGCCTGCTCCCTGGATGGCAAGATCGCCACCGCCGGCGGCCAGAGCCAGTGGCTCACCGGTGAGCCGGCCCGGGCCTTCGGACACCGCCTGCGCCACCAGGTGGACGCCATCCTGGTGGGCATCGAGACCGTCCTTAAGGACGACCCCCAGCTCACCACCCGGCTGCCCCGCCGGGCCAAAGACCCCATCCGCATCGTCCTGGACAGCACCTTACGGATTCCCCTGGCCTCCCGTGTCCTGCACCTGGAGTCGCTGGCCCCCACCTGGGTCGCCTGCACCGCGGCGGCTCCCGCTCAAAAGATCAGGGCCCTGAAGGAACTGGGAGCGGAAGTCCTGGTCTTCCGGGGCCAATCCCGGGATTCGGGAAGAGTGCCCTTATCGGACCTGATGAGACTTCTGGGCCAGCAGCAGGTACAAAGCCTGCTGGTGGAAGGCGGCGCCGAGGTCCTGGGCGGCTTCTTCGATCAGCGATTAGTCAACCAGTTTTACTTCTTCTTCGCCCCCAAAATCCTGGGCGGTCGCAGCGCCCCCGGCGTCCTGGGGGGTGAGGGAATCGTTCAGTTGCAGGATGCCCCCCAGGCCCGGGAATTGGTAATTCGGCGACTTGGAGCGGATTTATTGATTAAAGGTTATCTATGATAAATCACTCGATAACTGGCGGCTGTGGGCTCACGCCGCAAGAACCTCATTTCCCCTGATAAAAAGTTTGCTTTTTTGAAATATAGTTTTAATATTTATTAGAAAGAAAAAGGGATTTTTGCAGAGGTTCCGGAGGAGACTGAAATGTTCATGTTTATCAAAGAAAATCTCGC
>Ga0208191_1000402_pt1 | contig 32421 bp, 27 predicted proteins | sample June2015DPH_13_5_FD_184709 | JGI IMG/M metagenome (GOLD analysis project Ga0208191, IMG submission 184709) | Peatland microbial communities from SPRUCE experiment site at the Marcell Experimental Forest, Minnesota, USA - June2015DPH_13_40... | ecosystem: Environmental > Terrestrial > Soil >... | reverse complement strand
ACCCCTGTTTACGCTTCGCTAGGCACCTCGCGGTATCCAGCGCAAAACTCGGGGCCGAGCGGGTCGCTAGCCCTTTCTCGTGAGACTCTTGCATTCTCTGCTTCATGCCGGTTTATCCCGGCGCACGAATTTCCATTGTCCACCTCCGGCCCGACCGATAACATACACCGGACTGCCACTGCGTGCAATTGTCCCTGTCAGGTTTGCAGTGCAAGGTGCTTCCGCAGGCCGGACGGGCGGCGATTCGCGATGCGGTTGGGAATTGGAGCACGGTTTCGTACTGGCTCGATCTGGGCAACAATGCAGATAGCGGGCAGTTCATCCTGGGTGAATCTCTCAATGTGCGGAATCGCAAGGCAAAACTCCGCCTGAGGTCTGCGGCGGAGCTCTTTCCTGAGATCGTGGATCCGAATCTCGACAACGACGAAGAATCGAGCTGTAGCTCCGCTGAGGCAGGACTCCTCTGGCTGGCCATCGGTTTTTTGCTGCTAGCGTTCTTCCGCAGCCTGGTACAGCCGGCCACTACGCTTGTTGGACTATAATAGCGTCGCAGGTTTGTGGAGCACAGACTCTCGCTTAAGGGAAGGTTCTATGCGACGCAAAGCAATCCTATTGGTGAAGTGGCTCGCAGTCTTGGGGCTGGTTTTCTCTCTAACCCCGTTTTCGTTCGCCCAATCGGCGGGGAAGGATCGCATCGTGCGGGCGATTGGCGACTCGTCGCGGGTCACGCTCCAGGGCAATGTCCGCCCCATGTTCCGGCCTGAAAACGACATGGGACCGGTCGAGGGCTCCCTCAAGCTCGAAAACATCTCCCTCATGTTCAAGCTCACGGAGAGCCAGCAGGCCGGCTTGACGGCGCTCCTGGACGAACTACAGAATCCCTCTTCGCCGAACTTTCACAAGTGGCTGACCCCAGAGCAGTTCGCCGACCGTTTCGGATTGAGCCCAAGCGATGAGGAAAAGGTCGTCACTTGGTTGCAGGCGCAGGGTTTCACCGTGACCCAGACGGCTCACAGCCGCAATTGGGTCTCTTTCTCGGGTACCGCAGCGCAGTTGCAAGCAGCTTTTCAAACGCAGATTCACCACTTCTCGCTCAACGGCGAGACGTACTATGCTAATGCGACGGAGCCTTCCGTGCCCAGCGCCCTCGCGGACGTGGTCTTGGGCATTCAGGCGCTGGACAATTACCCTCTCAAACCGGGCAGCGTCGTCCGCAGGGTGAAGTCGAGTCTCAAACCGGACTTCACCTCCTCCATCAGTGGGAATACCTACGTCGCCCCGGGCGACTTTGCCACCATCTACGACGTCAATGCTCTTTACAGCAGCGGAATCGATGGCACGGGGCAGTCGATCGCGGTGATGGGGCAGACGGACCTCTATAACAACGGGAGCGATATCACCGCTTTCCGCAGTGCCTCGGGGCTGCCGGCGAACCCCCCAACGGTTTTCCTGGTCCCTGGTTCGTCCGACCCGGGCGTCGTCTCAGCGGATATCGTCGAAGCCAGCCTGGACGTCGAATGGTCAGGCGCGGTGGCCAAGAACGCCACAATCATCTATGTCAACGGGGGAGGCAACGGAGTCCTTAAAGCGGTCCAGTACGCCATTGCCAATAACACTGCACCGGTCATCAGCATCAGCTATGGCCTCTGCGAAGCGAAGTGGGGTTCCACGGCACTAAATACCTTTGCGAGTCTTGCCCAGGAGGCGAATACACAAGGACAGACCATTGTGGCTGACGCCGGCGACTCTGGCGCAGCCGATTGCGATGCCCCTTCGTCCACCGTGACGGTTGCCACGCAGGGCCTGGCTGTAAATGCGCCCGCCAGTTTTCCCAACGTTACAGCAATGGGCGGGACGGAATTCAATGAGGGCTCGGGGACGTACTGGGCAGCGGCTACCAACGGGGTGGATGTTTCCCCTTCGGCCCTTTCCTATATCCCGGAGGTGGTATGGAACGATACGTCGTCACCGTTAAACACCCAACACGATCTGTGGGCAGGGGGGGGCGGAGCTAGCGGGTACTTCTCCAAGCCGAGTTGGCAGACAGGAACCGGCGTGCCGAACGACAATGCCCGAGACGTTCCAGACCTTTCCCTTAATTCCTCCTTCTTTCACGACGGAAGCTTGATGTGTGTCCAGGGGAGCTGCGTCAGCGGATTCCGCGATAGTAATCAGGACCTGATTGCGGCAGGTGGAACCTCTGTGGCGACGCCCACTTTTGCGGGGATCGTTGCCCTCATAAACCAGTACATGAACACTCCAAATGGCCAGGGCAACATTAACCACATGCTCTATTCCATGGCGGCGACTACGCCCGCGGCGTTCCACGACATCACGACCGGCAATAATATGGTGCCCTGTCAGGCCGGAACCACGGATTGTCCCAACGGCGGCGCGATTGGCTATAGCGCCGACATCGGCTACGATCAGGCGAGCGGCATCGGCTCCATTGATGCTTTCAACTTGGTCACCGCGTGGGGTTCGTCGGGTGCAGGAAACTTGCCGGCTCCTACCTTGACCGCACCTGCCAACGGGGCGACGGGGGTCGCTCTCTCGCCTGCCTTCAGTTGGACGGCGGTGACCGGTAACGCCGGTTACCGAATCATGATCGCAGCCAGTCCGGCCGATCTGCCGACCAACCCCGCAACAAGCACTTGCAGCGCGTGCACGATTGTTGACACGACCAGCACGAATTCGAATTCCTACACTCCGCCGAGCGCTCTGGCTGTGGGCACCTACTTTTGGCAGGTGCAAGCCCTTGAGCCCTCTTCCAGCAGCGGGACCGCTGCTTGGTCAAACGCTTTTAGCTTCACTACGAACGGCCCGACGCTGGCGGCGCCGACGCTGACCGCGCCCGCCAATGGAGCGACGGGGGTCTCGCTCACGCCCACCTTCAGTTGGACACCGGTCACAGGGAATGCGGGCTATTTAATATTAATTGCTACTACGCAATCCGTGCTGCCCACAAATCCTGCGGTACAGACCTGCTCAGGCTGCGCAACCGGCACGACAACCACGGCGACCTCTTACACTCCGCCGAGCGCACCGGCTGCGGGCAATCTGGCCGCGGGCACCTACTATTGGCAGGTGCAAGCCTTGTCTTCTTCCAGCGGGGTGTACGGGACTTGGTCAAGTGTCTCCAGCTTCACTACCGTCGTTCCGGATTTTTCGCTCAGTGCTTCCCCCAGCACTTTGACGATGAATCCTGGGAGCAGCGGCACATCCACGCTCACCTTGACACCGGTCAACAACTTTTCCGGCAGCGTGACCTTATCCTGTAGCGTGGGCAGTACGCTGGCGGGAGTCACCTGCTCGGTCGGGGCCCTCAACAGCAACAACACGGCCACCGTCACGATTACTGCTTCGTCCTCGGCATCGAACTTTCCTGCGCCGCAGAAGAACCGCCCGTTCAAGGGATGGCCGGCGCCAGCCTTGGCGGCGGCTTGCCTGCTGCTGATGCTCCTAATCATACTACGCCGGCGTGATTCACAATCTCTGCTGTGGAGACCGTGCGTGCGGCAGGTCGCGTTCGTTGCCATGCTCGCGTGCTTGCTGGCGATGATGCTAAGCTGCGGAGGCTCAAGTGGGGGAGGTAGCGGCGGGGGCACCACAACCTCCGAATCCGGCACCGTCACCGTGCAAGGCACGGGCCCAACCACCAGCCATAGCGTGGCGATTTCCGTGACCGTCGATTAAACTGAATTTCCCACCGCGAAGGGGAAAGGCGGCTCCGCAGGGCGGGATTGGAAGACGAGAATCGGCGGTTGAAGCAGATCGTGGCGGACCTGCCGCTGGACAACCAAGCCTTGAAGACGGTGCTGGCAAAAAAGTTGACGCGCCCACGGACCGGCTCGAGGCGGTGGCAAAGGAGAGACAAGAGCCGTTTGTAAAGTCGACCCTCGCCCAGCACGCACTGGCCTTGCTGGCCCGGCTGTTTCGCTGCGGCGAAATCAGCTATCATGGCGGTTTAATCAACCTGGCGACGCGTGCGACATCCGAGCTCATGATCGACCCGCAGTGCTGGAAACGCACCCGGCGAGTGAACAAGCACTCCACGCCGCTACCTCAGCGGCTGGAGGATGGTTCCAATTGCGGAGCCACCTGAGGACGAGTTGATGGCCTGGATCCCCGAGTTTGAAAAGAAGCTCGTGGGAAAGAAAAGCGGGAATCTGGAGTTCAAGGTCAAGGCATTACGCGACCGAGAACTACTGCTTGCTTCGCCGTGCTCCCTTGACTATCATTGCGGGCAATGGAGGGACGGAAAGTGGTCAATTTCAGAGTCTTGCCACACCTAGGTACTTATCGATCGATTGGGGAACATAGAGTGGTCGGCAACTCGCAACCCGTGGGGCATCACTCGTCTGTACATGTAATTCTACTCGTTTTCGTTTTTCTTGTCCTACCTGGGGTTGCATTGGCCCAGCAGGAGGGGCGCGGCGCATCGGAGACCCTGCCCGTACTCAAAGAAGCTCGCCAGGTCAGAGAACTCTCTTCAGAAAAGGCCACTCTTGGCTACCCCATTCAACTGCACGCGGTGGTCACGTACGCCGAGTTCAGCCACGGACACTTGTTCGTCCAGGATGCAACCGCCGGAATCTACGTTGACCCTACCAAACTGGCGGTCCAGTTGCGCGCTGGCCAGTACGTGGAGGTTGAGGGCAGAACGGGGCCAGGGTTTTTCGCCTCTGAAATCGTGAATCCTCGCGTGCGCATCTTGGGCGAAGCTCCGTTGCCAGTGCCACGAAGGGTCTCTGGAGAGGAGTTGGCGTCGGGAGTACAGGATAGCCAGTTTGTTGAAGTGGAAGGCATCGTCATGTCTACCGGCGAGAATGATGGACGCTTACTCCTGCACATTGCCTCCAGAGCGGTTGAATTCCCGGTCTACGTCTTGGTCCAAAAGGCTGCCCCGGAAAACTTGGTAGGAGCAGCAGTGCGACTGAGGGGAGTGTCCAGCGGCATCTACAATGCTAAGACCCAGTTCATCGGCGCCGCGCTGATGGTCCCTGGCTTCGACAATCTCCTCGTGGAGCGCCCCGCACCGACCGACCTTTTCTCGGTTCCTTTGCGTCCCATTCACATCGTTCTGCGACTCACTTCACAGGGAGCATTCAGCCAGCGCGTGAGGGTTCAGGGAGTAGTCACTCTTCAGCGCCTGCGGAGATCGATTTTCATCAGTGATGGACAGCAGGGCGTGGAAGTCCAAACGGGCCAGACAACGGTGCTCAAGCCCGGGGATCGGGTCGAGGTGGTTGGATTTCCTGCGGTGGGCAACTATAGCCCCGTCTTGAAAGATGCGATCTTCAGAAGAATCGGAACAGGCCCGCCACCCCAACCTGTGACCGTGACGGCACAACAGGCGCTCGCAGGCAGCTTTGACTCCGAGCTGATTCGAATCCAAGGACGATTGTTGGACTTCGGTAGGCAAGCGGGCCTACGAACACTTTCTATCAGCACGGACAACCTGAATTTTAGGGCTGAGCTTGAGGAGGCGATAGCAGGGCAAGCTCTGGCCCACCTCCGTGTGGGCAGCCTGGTGCAACTGACCGGGATATGCAACATTGGTGTCGATGAGAACAGGGCCCCCGTAGGCTTCGGACTTCTGCTTCGGGCGCCGGAAGATGTGGCGGTTGTTCAACAGCCTCCGTGGTGGACCCTTGAGCGCGCGCTCTCCCTGCTGGGTTTCACGGGATTGGTCGTCCTCTCGGCGCTAGTCTGGGTAGTCATGCTTAGACGGCGCGTGCAGAATCAAACCGAGACGATTCGGGCGACATTGGAGTCCACCGCGGAGGGAATCCTGGTTGTTGATGGACGAGGGAAAATCACCGCTTTCAATGAGAAATTCGGGGAGCTTTGGCGGATTCCGAAGTCCATTCTCGCGTCGAGGGACGAGGACAAAGTGGTCTCCTACGTGTCCTCCCAATTGAAGGACCCAGAAAGTTTCCATCTGAGAGTGGCCGAGCTTTACGCCCATCCGAACGGGCAAAGTGATGACGTCATTGAACTCAAGGATGGAAGAATCCTCGAGGGGCAGTCCCATCCCCAGAGAGTTGGAGGGAAGAACGTTGGGAGGGTCTGGGGATTTCGGGACGTTACCGAGCGCACGCGGGCCGAGGAAGTGCGCTCGAAGCTGGCTGCCATCGTTGAGTCGTCCGACGATGCCATTATCAGCAGGACGTTGGGAGGGACGATTACCAGTTGGAACAAAGGCGCTGAAGTGATCTTCGGCTATCGGGCCGACGAGGTCATGGGAAAGCCCGTTTCAATGCTTGCGGCCTCCGACTATGTTGACGAATTGGCGGTGATTCTGCACAGGGTCAGGCAGGGTGAGAAAATCACCCATTTTGAGACCGTACGAGTGCGAAAGGACGGCTGCCGGATTGATGTCTCCCTCACGATCTCTCCGATCCGGAATGCCGCGGGAGACGTGGTGGGTGCTGCGACTATTGCCCGTGACATCACGGAGCGCAAGCGGGCGGAAGCGGCGCTGATGGAGGAGAGACATTTGCTCCACACCCTCATGGACAATGTCCCCGACCTGATCTACTTCAAGGATCGCGAGAGCCGCTTTACCCGAATCAATAAGGCGCATGCAAAAGCGTTTGGGCTAAAGGACCCTACCCAAGCGGTCGGCAAAAACGACTCCGACTTCTTCACTGGTGAACATGCCCAGCAGGCCTATGCCGACGAGCAGGAAATAATCAGGACGGGCCAGCCGGTGTTGGGCAAGGAGGAGAAAGAAACCTGGCCGAATGGCCATCTGACGTGGGCCTCGACCACGAAGATGCCCCTGCGTGATGCCAACGGGAACATTATCGGAACCTTCGGCATCTCCCGCGACGTCACCGAGCGCAAGCGGTATGAAGAGTCTCTTCGCGCCAGCGAGCAGCGCTACCGGCTGCTCTTCGAGAGGAACCTGGCAGGGGTGTATCGCGTCACGGTGGATGGCCATCTTCTGGACTGCAATGACGCTTGCGCACGCATTTTTGGCTACGCGTCAACGTCCGAGATGTTGGAGCGCAGGGCTGGAGATTTGTATTTTGACGCCACGGCCCGCAACGAGTTTCTCGGTAGATTGAAGGAGCATGGGACTCTAACCAATTTCGAACAGTGTTTGCAGAGGAAGGACGGGAGCCCTTTGTGGGTCTTGGAGAATGCTACCCTGGTCATGAATGTGGAGGGGGAGATCGCCCACATCGAAGGGAGCCTGATTGATATATCCGATCGCCGGCAGGCGGAAGAAGAATTGCGCCGCGCCAAAGAGACTGCGGAAGCTGCCAGCCGGGCGAAGAGTGATTTCCTGGCAGTGATGAGCCATGAGATCCGGACCCCCATGAATGGGATCATTGGCATGACGGAATTGGCCCTCGACACCCCCCTTTCGCGTGAGCAGCGAGAGTACCTGAGCAGCGTAAAAGAGTCCGCTGACACCCTCCTGACCTTGATCAATGACATCCTGGATTTCTCCAAGATTGAGGCCGGGAGACTTTCGCTCGACATTTGCGAATTCGACCTGCAAGATGCGCTGAGCAACACCATGCGGGCACTCGCCGCTCGGGCTGATGAGAAGGGACTTGAGTTGACATGGGAGACCCTGCCCGACCTTCCGGCCCGCCTAGTCGGAGATCCTGGACGGCTGCGACAAGTCCTTCTGAATTTGGTGGGGAATGGCATCAAGTTCACCGAACGCGGGGAAGTGGACTTGCAGGTCGAGATCGAGTCGCAAGGGGAAGATTGGACCACCCTGCATTTCTGCGTCACCGACACTGGCATCGGCATCCCGTGGGAAAAGCAACAGCGGATTTTTGGGGCCTTCATGCAGGCTGATAGCTCCACCACACGTAAATATGGTGGGACCGGCCTGGGCTTGGCTATCTCGTCCCGACTGATAAAGCTGATGGAAGGGCGAATTTGGCTGGAGAGCGAATCGAACAAAGGAAGCAGGTTCCATTTCACGGCGAAGTTTGGGCTTGTGAAAGGGCCGCAGCCACAGCCCGCTCCCCTGGTAGAGGTCAGCCTGCAAGGTACGCCTGTGCTAGTCATTGACGATAATGCTACCAACCGGCGTATTTTGGAGGCCATGCTCGAGTCCTGGTTCATGCAGCCCGCGTTGGTGGCGAGCGGGCAGGAGGGTCTGGTCGAGATGCGGCGCGCAAAGGACATGGGCAAAACTTTTCCTTTGATTCTGCTTGATGCCCAAATGCCGGATATGGACGGCTTCATGGTCGTTGAGAAGCTCAAGGAAGATCCCACCCTCGCCGGAAGCGCGATCATGATGTTGACCTCTGCTGGACAGCGCGGTGACGCCGCCCGCTGCCGTGCGCTTGGCATCTCGGCGTATCTCGTCAAACCGATCCGGCAGTCCGAGCTCTTGGAGGCAATTCTGCTCGTTCTTGGCCCGCGCTCCCAGAGAAAGGACCACCCTGACCTTGTCACCCGTCACACGATTCGAGAAGAGCGTCGCAAGCTCCGCATCATTGTGGCGGAGGACAACGCGATCAACCGAGAGCTCGTGACGCGCCTGCTCCAGAAACGTGGACACACCGTTATGGCAGTCACGACCGGTCGAGAAGCTGTCGACCTATTGGATAAGGACGCGGCGAATTGTGACATCGTACTGATGGATGTGGAAATGCCGGACATGGATGGCTTTCAAGCCACAGCTATCATCCGTGAGAAGGAAAAGATCAGCGGTAAGCACATCCCGATCGTTGCCCTGACAGCATACGCCATGAAAGGTGATCGTGAACGTTGCTTGGCGGCAGGCATGGACGGCTATGTGCCCAAGCCCATCCGACACCAAAACCTGTTTGAAACTATCCAAACACTCGTCATGGACGTGCCCAACATTCCCACCCATGCGCCTCCTGAAAAACCTCCGGTGGAGGTTCTGGATGAAGCGCTGCTTATGTCTCGGGTGGACAACGACCCTCAATTGCTAAGGGACCTCGTGGACCTGTTTCTGGAGGAGTGTCCGCGTCTTGTGGATGAAATCAGGGTCGCGCTGGACAGGAAGGATGCAAAGGTCCTGCAAAGAAGCGCGCATAGTCTGAAAGGCTCCACAGGTAACCTTGCTGCGAAGATGGCCTCGGAAGCAGCGCTCAAGCTCGAAAGGCTCGCTCAGGCTGGGAACTTGGTGGACGCCGAAAATGTGCTGCGGGAGTTGGAGTGTCAACTGGAACGCTTGAAGCCGGCTTTACTCGCCGTTCGGACGGAGACAGAGAAAAGAGCGCTCTGATTGCCGCGGAAACAAGTTAGAACGCCCCCGCAGGCTAACTTGTTCACCCACGGCGACGGCAACTTCAAAGCCCCAGGGTTGCGCCGTAACATAGACCCTGTGAAGAACCCAGCGAGGTAACTCAGGAAGATGTCCACCACGAGAATCCTGGTCGCCGAAGATGAAATCACCTTCCGCCATATGCTCCAGACTTTCCTTACCAAGTGGGGCTACCAGGTTGTGGTCGCGAGCGATGGGCTGGAAGCGTGGAAGGTGCTTCAGGGGGAGGATAGACCGCGGCTTGCCCTTCTGGATTGGATGATGCCGAACATGGATGGTGTGGAGATCTGCCGTGCGATTAGGGAAAGCAAGCCAGACCCTTACATTTATCTCCTCCTATTGACAAGCCGGGATCAAAAGCAAGACGTGGTGGAAGGCATCGAGGCTGGCGCTGACGACTATCTCATCAAGCCTTTTGATCCGCGGGAATTAAGAGCCCGGATCCACGCGGGGGAACGCATCATCGAGTTGGAGGACAGGCTGATCCGCGCGCAGGAGGCGCTCCTGGAATTGGCAACTCATGATCCCCTGACGGGTCTATTGAATCGCAGGGCATGTCTCGACTCCTTGTTGGCTGAATTAAGTCGGGGATGTCGCTCCGGAAACCCGGTATCCATCGTCATGGCTGACATCGACCACTTCAAGAGAGTTAACGACACCCACGGACACCTGACCGGGGATGAAGTCCTTTGTGAAGTGGCTCGCCGAATGCAAAGCTCACTGCGGCGCTACGACACCATCGGTCGATTTGGTGGGGAAGAGTTCCTCTTGGTTCTCCCCGAATGCAGTCTGGAGGAAGGTGTGAAACTGGCAGAGCGAATATGCCACCTGGTTCGTTCAGAGCCGGTGCAAGCCAAGAATAAACCCATCGACGTCTCAATCAGCCTGGGGGTGACAGTCGCCAACCAACTTGTTCCGGCGGACCTCGAAGCATTGCTGGGAACGGCGGACGCCGCTCTTTACCGGGCGAAAGAGGCAGGACGCAATCGAGTTGAATTCTCTGCCAATCCCCGTCCCTCCTCCGGGACCCCCGACTGAATTGCATGTCGGGAAACTAGCCCATGCAAAATTCAGCTTTCAAGCTTGAACCGGGTCGACGCCAGGTTGTATAGGCGTCGCCAGACAAGCCGATTGATGGTAACGACCATCGCCGCCAAGGAAACTGTGGCCGCGAGGAGCAGGCGGGAGTTGCCACTGTCTGTCGCCTGACTGATCACCGCACCGAGTCCCACAATCGAGAAGGTTTGCCCTCGGAAATGGAAATACTCCGCGACGATGCTGGCGTTCCATGCTCCGCCAGAGGCGGTGACCAGCCCGGTTATCAAGTAGGGAAAGATTCCGGGCAAAAGCAATTTGCGCCAGCGCTCGAGGTTGCCCAAGCGGAACACGCCGCACACTTCCTTGAGGTCCGTCGGAATGGCGCTGGCCCCGGCGATAACATTGAACAGGATGTACCACTGTGTACCCAGCAGCAAGAGAACAATCGAGCCAATCCCCAGTCCGCCGCCGAGGCGGAGCAGCAGAAGCAGAACGATGGGGAACAAAGCCGTAGCGGGTACGGAGGCTGCAATTTGAGCGATCGGTTGGGCGACAGCGCAGAGCTTCGGCCTTAACCCTATATAAAGCCCGACCGGGATCGTCCAGCATGCCGCCAGCAAGAGAGTCGCCTCGACTCGAAGGAAGGTCGCTCCGGCTCCCCACAGGATTTCTCGTATTTCTGGTCGCGAGAGCGCCGCGAGCATGCCGCTCATCTTCCCGACCGCGTACGTGACGCCAAGCAGCGCAACCACCAGCAGGGCGCGTAACGCAAATTTCACCAGCCCACGCCCCAAGTGATACCGGTGGGGGGATGCTTGGGCTCGAGCAAAGTGCAGGTTCAAGGCCTCACGCAGAGGAAAGACAAACGTGCGGGCGGCAAGATGCAGGACCTTCGAACGGCGCAGTAGATCGAGAACGGGTGATCGCGGCGTCACCGCAGCTTCGACCTGCTCAAATTTGAACTTCTCCGCCCAAGCGATGGTTGGACGCCAGATGATCTGGTCAACCAACACGATAACCGCCACCATGGCAGTCAGTCCCCAGATGATCGCTCCAGTATCTCCCGCATTGGCGGCGGATTGGAGGTATGAACCGAGGCCGGGAAGACGAAGGTCGCGATTTCCCAAGACAAACATCTCGCAGGCCATCAGAAAGAACCAGGCGCCAGCCACCGACATCATGGAATTCCAAATCAGACCGATGGCTGCGTAAGGCAGCTCCATTTGCAGGAACCTTTGCCACCAACTCAACCGGTATACCTTCGCCGCTTCACGCATCTCATTCGGAATGCTCTTGAGCGATGAGTAAAAGCTGAAGGTCATGTTCCAGACCTGCCCGGTGAAGATCAATACGATGCACCCCAGTTCCACGCCCAATTGCCGAGTGGGGAATAAGGCAACCATCGAGACCATCACGCTGGGGAGGAAGCTGAGAACAGGGATAGACTGCAACGTGTCCAGCAGCGGAATCATGAATCGTTCCGCTTTAGCGTTGTAGGCGGCAATATATCCATAGACGAAAGTGAAAGCCAAGCTGAGGACGTAGGCCATCGCAATGCGAGTGAGCGAGAACAAGGCATACTTCGGCAGTGCTCCGGGATGGAGTTGAATTTCAGCCTGAGTATTGACGGGGCCAATCCCGTAGCGACTGAACGTGAGCAAGCCATAGAGGATTGCCAGCCCCGCAAGGATGATGGGCAAGTCTCTCAGAAAAGGCGGGACAGTGGGAGGAAAGATTCCCCAGGGCGGAGGTGCAGACGAAGCTTTTTCAGTTCGCGGCGTCATCAGTGATGCAGAACATCTTCGGGAGAATCTACGGAGCTTGTGCTTTGGTACGACAGAAGTCTGTCGCTCGCGGAATCGTAGGTAAATATCTCGCCATATCGACCCCAATGCAGGGCAGTCTCGATCTGCCTTTGGGCCTCATCCTCGGAGAAGTGTTCCTCCAGGAGGTCACGAAAGAACTCAAGTGGCATAGCGTGGTCTGACTTACTCTTCAGACTATTGTTAATCTGCTGAAGCAGTGAGACATTGGCGAGTGCGGCCTCACGGAATAGGAGCTTTCGCGTGGAAATGTCGGCTTCGGAAAACGCCTTTCCCTTTGGGGTAATCTCAACATCGCCCTTATCTGATCTGGCGAAGGCAAGCAGCGTCGCCGCCTCGACGATGGGCAGCAAGTCTCCGACATCCATCAACAGTTCTTCAGCTAAGTGGTACAGGTCCTCCTCGCCGCCGCGGTCATCAAGTATTTCGAGCAGTCCTGCGACTCCGCCCGGCCGGGCATGGGGCAGCATCTGGGAGGGCGTTCTCGCCAGCCGCTCCGCGGTTGAGGGCGGCGCGGGCTCGAGCTGCGGCTGTGTCATCAGTTTGTAAATGTAGTCGACATAGACGAGGAACTCGGCGGAAGTGTGTGCCCTTGGCTGCCGGAGCGGAACACGAAAGTCGGCGCGGATTCTTGCCGGGTTACGCCCCAGGACGATTATTCGGTCCGCGAGCAGAACCGCTTCCTCGATGTTGTGAGTAACCAGGAAAATGCTTCGGGTGGGGATCTTCTTTCCAAGCCACAACTCCATCAGTTCGCCCCGCAGATTCTCCGCCGTCAGGACGTCAAGAGCCGAAAAGGGTTCGTCCATGAAGAGAATTTCGGGTTCCACCGCCAAAGCGCGTGCGAATCCTACGCGCTGCTTCATGCCTCCCGAGAGTTCTTTGGGGTACGCGGTCTCAAACCCCTTCAACCCTACTTTGTCAAGGGTTCGGAGCGCGCGATGATGTCGTTCGAAGTGTGCCATACCCCGTGCGAGGAGTGGAACCTCAACGTTGTCCAGAACCGTGAGCCAGGGAAACAAGGCGAAGCTTTGGAACACGATGGCGACGTTTGGCCGGCACTCATTCAGGGGTTCATCATGCCACAGGATTTTGCCGCCGGAGGGTGGTGTGAGTCCGGTGAGGATTCGCAAAAGGGTGGATTTGCCACACCCAGAAGGGCCGAGAAGGGCCACAATCGAGTCGGGCTCCACAGACAGATTGAGAGGAGCAATAACCTGAATCTGTCTGCCGTCCGGCTGTAGAAAACTCTTCTCAATCTGGAGAGCCGCGATAATGGGTTTGACCACCGAGGGAGGCCTGGCAATAGCTGCCCCCAATTCTTCCCCAACTGCTTCGGCAGGTTGCTCTCCCGAGAGTTCGTCCATCAAATGCTGCCAGGCTTCCTCCGGTAGCTCATCAAAGAATTCATGACGCTCTTCAGGCTTGGTCTTGGCAATAATAGCGCGCAGTTCTTCTGCCGGCCGGGAGTGGAGCAGAACATAGGAGTGGTAGTAAGGAAAATGCCCAACTAATGTCGCCGCAAAATCCACGGGCAACGCACGAAACAGGATCTGCTGCTCTTCGTAGGGGATGCTCATGACCAAGTCTGCTGCGACATCGGGATCGAGACGTTGTAGCAGCGCGACGGCGTGCTGCGAACGTCCTTGGAACAAGAGCTCTTGAAGTTTCTCGGCAGTCGCTGGGTTCATCGCGTGTACCCCATAACTGACTGTAGCACTAGGCGCCAACTCCATCGCACGGCGCGAAGAAAAGCAGATCCTTCGCTTCGCGCAGGATGACATGTCCCGCCGCGGCGGGAGCGGAGCGCAGCGTAGCGAAGAATCTGCTTTTGGTCGCCGCTATGCCGCGCTGTGGAACCTGAACAGCTTCCACGGTCCCAGGCAAAGTCTTTCTTGGGCGGCAATCATGTTACCAGAAGCAGGGGGCGTTGGGGTCCGATGTTGCCCTGTGGAGCCCAGCGGGTTATCCCTGGGCAGTCGCCACGGCGACCGTCCCCGCCCGCAAGGGCTGGTAGTGGGTCAATTTGATGCTGTAGCGGCGAGTTTATCTCGCCAAATGGCGGCATAAAGCCGCCTCTACATCAAATTGACCCGCTACCCAACGGCGGGAGGACTTCCGTTTTGTGCCTTTCTCGCCGATAATAGATCTTGGAAGCTGGAAGACTCACCGCCCTTATAAGGAACATGTCTACTAACCGCCGTCCAGATCCTGAGCAACTGTTGCGCCAACTTCAGGCCGAGGAGCAATACTACAAGCGCGGACGACTCAAGATTTTTCTCGGATACGCGGGAGGCGTGGGAAAATCATTCCGCATGCTTGACGAGGCGCGGCGCCGGCGGACACGAGCAGAGGATGTGGTAGTGGGTGCGATCCAACCCAAGGTCTCAGCCGAAGTCGAAGCCCTGCTGCAAAAAATGCCAATTATCCCCCTCCGTACCATCGGTGGCGTGCCCACGATGGACGTGGAGGCCATCCTGCGTCGCCACCCCCAAGTCTGCGTGGTTGATGGTCTGGCTTATGACAACCCCCCTGGCAGCCCGCACTCCAAGCGCTGGCAGGATGTAGAGCACCTGCTTTCGGCGGGCATCTCGGTGATTGCCACGGTCAACCTCCAACATATCGAGGAACGGCGGGAGGAGGTGGAGAGGATCACGGGCAAGCACGTGACGGAGACCGTTCCGGAAAGCTTCTTGCGCAATGCGGACGAAATCGAAATTGTGGACGCACCGCCCGATTTTGCTCTACAGCGCGACCCCAGCCCTCTGGTTACGGATCAGGCGCGCGCTACGACCATCCTGCCGCAACAGCTTTCTGGACTGCGGGAGATTGCGCTCCTGCTGGCTGCGGATGTGGTCGACTATCAGCTTGAGGCTTACCTGGCGCGTCATGGCATCGAGCAGGTTTGGGGCGCCCATGAGCGCATTCTCGTTTGTGTTTCCCCTTACGCCGACGCTGCCGAGATCATCGCCAGCGGAAGGCGCAACGCCGAGCGATTCCATGGGGAATTGTTTGTGGCGTACGTTAATCGGCCAGACGTCACATTGGAAGAAAAGACTCTCCTGGAGAGAAACTTATCGCAGGCGCGGGCTGCCGGCGCGCGCATCGAAGCACTGGATGGCGAGGATCCAACCTACATCATCATGCAGTTTGCGCGGGCCCACGGCATTACTCAGATCTTTTTGGCGAACCGAATGAGCAACAACTGGTGGGATCGCGTCTTTGGCAGGCCTGTGGAACACCTCATCCGGGCAGCGGAGAATATCGACGTCAGAGTTTTCCCAGTATAGCAGGCTGATGAAAAAGTGCCCATCATGTCATGCTGAGCGAAGCGAAGCATCTCGCTCTGTTTTGAAGTCAAGAACTTAGATTCTTCTCCCGCGACTGCGGGATCAGAATGACAGCTTCTGAGTTTTTTCATCAGCCTGATAGGATGCCGTACATGTCCGAGTCCGTCCGTCGAGGCACGCTTAAGATCTTCCTGGGTTACGCCGCGGGCGTCGGCAAGACTTATCAGATGCTGGACGAAGCCCACAAGTTGAAGAATGAGGGTATTGACGTCGTGCTGGGCTATTTCGAGCCCCACGGGCGCATGGACACCATTACTAAAGCCGAGGGCCTGGAATTCTTACCCCGCCGCAAGATCGCATACCGAGGAGCCGTGTTTGGGGAAACGGATGTCGATGCCATACTGCGTCGCCGTCCCCAAGTCTGCGTCATCGACGAGTTTGCACACACGAATATCCCGGGATCGGAGCGAGAAAAGCGCTGGCAAGACGTTAAACTCCTGCTGGACGCTGGCATCGACGTGTTGACCACGATGAACGTGCAACATCTGGAGAGCCTTAACGACCAGGTCTGGCAGTTCACGGGCATCCGCGTGCGTGAAACCATCCCGGATTGGGTAGTCAAGCAAGCCGACGAGGTGGTCATGGTCGACTTGCCTCCTCAGGCCCTGCTCAACCGGCTGATGCGCGGCGTCGTCTATGCACCCGAAAAGGCGCACCAGGCGATGGAGAATTTCTTTAAGGAGTCGACTCTGGTCGCCCTGCGTGAGTTGGCGATACGCCAGACCGCACATGAGGTTGACGTTCGCCAGTCGGTCCAGGACGACACGGAGGCCGTTAGGCTTGGAGGCGAAGACCATGACTCGCTTTCATCTCAGAGGCCGCGGACGTCCGACCGAATCCTCATTCTCGTCACAGAAGACCCCTCTTCAGCGGCGCTCATCCGACGCGGCAGGCGGGTGGCCGATTACCTGAAGGCGGACTGTTTCGCGGTGTGTGTCCTCCGCGACGGCAGCTTGCATAATATTCCGGCAGGCCAGCGCGAGGCCGTAGAAAAGCACATGAAATTCGCCCGGAACTTGCATATCGAGCCCAGCGTGTTACAGGGCGAAGATGTGGCCCAAACTTTGGTCGACTTTGCCCGCCTTCACAGAATTACACAGATCTTCCTTGCCCGGCCCCAGCAGAAGAGATGGCCGATGATTTTTGGCCGCGGTTTGGTGGAACGGGTGGTCCGCTTAGCCCACGATATCCAGGTCACTATTGTGGCCGAGCACCGCCGGCAGCAAGAAGGCTAGGCCAACCACGCCCGCGGCGGGTCTGCAGTTGCTCTTATTGCCCAGTGGGCGACCTACAAACTGCCCAGATGCTTCGCGCAGTTTACCCTGAGCCCGTTCGCTTCGCTCAGGGTAAACTGCGCGAATGGGTTCAGCATGACAATGGCCATGCCAGGGCGACAGGCAACTGGTTGTCAACAAGAAGCTTCACGACGCCTGGAGGACCGTGTGGTCAGTCTGGTGTGCGGCGTATTCGATCGCGGCGATGATGTCTTCCCTGTCAAGCGCCGGGTAATCCGAAAGGCTTTCTTGGAAGGAAGCGCCCGCCGCCAAGAGGTCAAGGGTGTCGGAGACACGCATCCGTAAGCCGCGAATGCACGGCCGCCCGCCGCATTTCCCCTCTTCCACCGTAATCCGCTTCAGTCGCTCGTTATTCATACCTCCGAGATTACTTGCTTGGCTCTGGAATGGCGAGGGCGATGAAGCCCCGGTAGCGGGTCAGTCTGCTGTAGCGGCGCTCTCCGAGCGCCGGAACTCCTTGAGAGTTCAAGACCGGCGGTCGGAGACCGCCGCTACAAGAAACAAGCTGACCGACTAACGAAGTGCCTGCGGCGCGGACGAGAGGCTACGTGTGTCGGCTATAGAGGAGCGGGCGAGCCGCCGAGTGTGTCAAAATGCCACACTCATACGATCTCCCGTATATTCGCTGTTGTAGTTCTAAACCCTTTAAAAACAATGAGATAATCTGCCGCGGAGGCAGAACACTGAAAAAAATGAGACCTGTGGGAAAAATGGGAATCTCACGCCCAACTCGCTACCCCGCCTTGCTGGACGCCTGCTGAAGCGGGCTAAAACGCCGCTGCGTTCCGCGCCTACGCGAACGATGGGCACAACATACGTCTGCTGCGAAAGCGAAGAACCGGCTTCGTACATCAGACTTCGCTGAAAGCTGAATCGAGGAAGGAAGCCATGTAATAGGCGTCCAGGAATTTGAACGGCGCCTCTCCCGTGGTGTAGTGGCCGCAGGGCAACACGGCCACCTTGGGGTCAAGCTTGAGACGAACGGATTCAGCGATGATCTTTCGCGAGAACTCAGGCAGGAAAGTCAAGTCGTAGAGGGCATAAATGAAGAGCGACTTCTTGGGCCAGCGAGCGAACTTTTCCGCATAGGCAATGGGGCTGATGGCCATCCAGGCGCGGCGAAGGCGGTCCAGGCTCAAATCGGCCTCGAGCCCGGCGCGCACGTGACGCGTGGCTTGACCCGTCCAGACCACCTCGCCGAAAGTCGTTGAACAATGATTGAAAACGTTCACCTTCAAACGCTCGTCATGCGCGCTGGCCAGGTATGCGTAGCACGAGCCCAGGCTGGTCCCCACAATGCCAAGCTTGCGGCACCCCTGGCTTTCCAACCAATCCAGGCACGACCGCGTGTCGACCACAGCCTGCCGGGCGGCATCGAGCGTCCGGCCCAGATTCGATGAAACAGCATAATCCGCGCGCTCAATCTCCGGCGGCTTGCGAAGGTCGTGATAGGGCAAGCTTAAGCGCAGCGCCGAAATCCCAAGCAGGTTGAAGATGCGGCAGAGCGCGTTGTGGCTTTCCAGGTCGGCATTCCACTGCGGCAGTACCACCACCGCCCCGCGCCGCCCTGCCGGAAACCAAAGAGCTCGTACGCGGTTGTTATTCGGGACCATAGTCCTGACGGGAGATGTAAAGAACAGGCAGTCCCCTTCCAGATGAAAATCTGAAGGTGTCTCGTAAGCGTAGAAGGCGTCACTTTGCGCAAGGATTTCTTGGTTCAGCTTGCCAAGGAATTCTTCTGCATCGCAGTCCGAGGCGGGAATTTTCCCGTTCACGAACCGCCAGCCTGCGGTCCACTCCAGTCCCCAATCCAAGGGGGACACCACTCGATTCTTATCCCGCTCTGTCAAACGGGTTTCCCACGCGTAAATCCACTCCTTGTAGCGCTCGCGCATGGCCCTCAAGGGACAAATCAAAACCTGCAATTATAACCTGAGGGAGCGTGGAAGATAACGGGTCCCGGAAGGAGGGCAGTGTCGCAATCTGAATGTGGGGCTGCCTCCCCCGCAGGGCGGCACGGGGCGGCCCTACCCATGCGGAGCAATTTCAACTTAGGATTTCGGGTTCACGCTTTCCAAGAAAGGGGGATCCCTCCCGGCGCAGGGTTCGCCGTGCAGCCCTGCGCCGGTTTCTTCACCACTTGGTGGGTCCTACTCGCCAGGAGGCGCTTGAGCAGGAGACGGTGGAGCTGGAGGCGGTAGAGCAGGAGGCCCAAACCCCGGTTCGGCGTGGGGCCCGCGTTCGATAATGATACCCCGGTGCTCAGGTGGACCGGGAGGCCCAAATCGCGGCCCAGTGAGGGTCGTGGCGATCCCCGGCAGGTCGCGAAGCTTCTTCCACTGATCGACGGTGAGAACCCGGCGAATCGCGAGTAGCATCTGCGCATTCGACTTTTCTAGGTTGGCTCTCGCCTGAGCAACTTTATCGATCTGGGCGATCACCTGCGATTCGTCGGGCTGATCGGCTTCAATCAGCGGCTCCAGGATCGCTTCCTGCTTTTCCAAAGCGGCGTGGAGATCGATGAGTTGTAGGCGGTGATCCTGGAAGATCTTCTCTATCTTCTGGACCTGTTCATCGCTGACCCCGATCTTCCGCATCAGTTCCGAGTCTTTCCACCATTTTCCAGGACCACGGTGACCCATACCGGGTCCACGATCGCCGGGTCGGACCGTTATTATTCGAGGGCCCATTTGGGTGCTTGGCCCCTCGGCCGGTGGAGGGGTATCTTGGGCGATGGCCAGCCCGCAGAACGCGATCACCAGTGTCAAGCTTGCTAGGGTTGCCTTCATTTTATTTCTCTCCTTTTCTTTAAAGTGCTCTTCGTTTGTTCTTTATTCGTTAGGATTTCATTCCGCTCCTCGGCGATCAGGACCGCGGGGGCCAGGGCTTCGGGAACCTCACGTGCAAGGTCTCTTTGAACCTCCTGTAACAGGACCTTGTCCGCATCCTCCGTGGCTTTATTTTGGGGAGGGTTCGGAGTGCGCGTCAGGAATATGGCCGTGATCAGAACCATTACCATGGCCGCAACCCAAGCCCAATGTAACGGATACCAATCGGAAACCTGTTCGCGGATGGCGAGCTGCTGCTCTCTCCAGAAATTGTTGTCACGTTGGGCAGCCGCATGAATCGAATCGCGAAAGCAGGAGATGGTGCTCCGCAATTCCTCCGCCGCGACAGAGCAAGCATGGCAGGTCTCAAAATGACGACTGACGAAATCGTCTCTGGTGCCGAGCATCCACTCAGTGATTTGGTCCTCGCTCAGATGGTTATTCACGGGCTCTACCTCCCTTGAGTCGCTGCCGGACCGCGCGAACCGCACGGAACAAGTGAGTCTTAACCGTTCCCAGCTTCAGAGAAGTCACCTCGGCGATTTCTTCCAGGCTCATTTCCTCGACAAAGCGCAGGATGAAGATCGCCCGCTGCTGGGGAGAGAGCTTTTCAACTGCCGACCAAACCGTGGCCACCTCCTCTCGTCCAAGGAGGACCCGCTCCTGGGACGCATGGGGGTCCGGCAGCCTCTGCTCGAGGTCCGCAACATCCTCGAATGGTGAGGACAATCTATGCCAAAATTCCCTCAGGCGGCTTCGTCGGTGATCGCGAGCCAAGTTCACGGCGATTTTGAGCAGCCAAACGCCCACACTCGCCTCACCCCTGAAGGAAGCACGCCTCTGATAGGCTTTCAAAAAGCACTCCTGGGTCAATGTCTCCGCGGCGTCGGGGTCTCGGAGCATGCCGAGCAGAACTCGGTAGATACGTTGCTGGTGCGCCCGTACAAGTGGCGTAAAGTCATCGAGTGCAGTCATCCCGAGGCCTGCTTCCTCCTGAACGGGAATCAAAACCGCGGCTCGTTCATTCTGCACCATGCCCGCTCCTTATTACATCAAGACGAGTCAGGTATCAGAAGGTTTACATGGAGCAGCCCAAATTCCCAATTTAAACTCACCTTGTGAGCTTCGCTTGACGACTCTTAGCATTACTCGTAGACTACAAACTTGCCCGCATAATTGGAGCCGACTTCGAAAACTATGTCATTCCGAAGCATTCTCGTCGCATTCTCGTTGGCTCTGGCACTGACTCCGGTTGGTTGGTGCCAGAGCAACATCCAACTGTTTCCTATCGCTGATGTCAAGCCGGGCCTGAAGGGCGTCGGCCTCACAATCTTCGAGGGTGACAAGATTGAAGAGTTTCAGGTCGAGATTCTCGGCGTACTGATGAACGTGCTGGCGCCAAAACACGACCTCATCCTGGCGCGACTTTCAGGAGGCCCGCTCGAGAAGACGGGAGTCATCGCCGGGATGAGTGGAAGTCCGGTTTACATTGACGGCAAGCTTGTGGGCGCGGTGGCTATTTCATTTCCATTTTCGAAAGAACCCCTGGCCGGCATTACGCCCATCAAGGAAATGCTGCAAGTCGTCCCCGAGGCGAAAGGTCAATCGCAAGCTCAGGCGGAGATGCCCCTGGATTTTCGCCTGGCTAGAACCGCGACCGGCCTTCGCGAGAGCGCGCGCTTGATTCCCCAGCAAGATTTTGGCCCGGAAAGCTTCCGGGGATTCTTTCCGGCGCGCCCAGCGGAGCTTTCGCTCCCCGCCCTTCAGTTGCCGCTACGGTTTGGCGGATTCGCCGCCGACGCATTAGAACCCTACTTGCCGCTGTTTCGCCAAATGGGGTTTGAACCCATGATGGGCGGCGCCCTTTCGGGCGGAGAGAGCTCGACACCGGTAAAGGCAGAATTAGAGCCCGGTTCGATGATCAGTCTGCTGCTGGTCCGAGGCGATCTCAATTTGAACGCGGACTGTACGGTCACCTACCGGCAAGGGAACGACCTCTATGCATGCGGGCATCGGGTGCTTTCGGTGGGCCCGGCTCAGATCCCCTTTGCGTCCTCCCATGTTCTGGTCAGCGTACCAAGCATCGCCGCATCCTTCAAGCTGGATGCTCCGGGGCAAGTGGTGGGAACGATTCGTCAGGACCGCTTTGACGCCATCTATGGCGTGGTGGGAGAAAAGAACCCGCCGATGATCCCTGTGACCGTCCAGATCCAAAGCACACTGAATACCCAGGCGGACTACAAGTTCGAGGTTATTCAGGAATCGTTCCTCTCGCCCTTGCTGGTGAATCTTGCTGTCGTCTCAACCCTGAGCAACACGGAACGAACCCTCGGTGCATCCACATTGGAAGTCAATGGGAAGATCCGGCTGGGCGGCGGAGAAGCTGTGGACTTCCAAGACGTCTTGTCGGGCGAGATGGGGACCGCCGCGCTGGCGGGTTCGGTGGTGGCCACCCCCCTCGCCTATCTCCTGGGCAGCGGTTTTCCTGATCTGCGCATTGAGGGCATCGACCTCTCGGTAAAATCGAGGAACGAGAGGGGTGTGGCCACGTTGGAGCAGGTTTGGATTACAGAATCCGAGGTGAAACCCGGCGACCACATCGAGGTCATCGCGCTTTTGCGGCTCCCCGGTGGGCAAACGGTGACCCAGAAGATTCCTGTTGACATCCCTGAAAGCGTGAGCGACAAGGCCTTGATGCTTGCGGTGGGAGGCGGGTCCAACATCAACGCTTTGCAGTTCCGACTCACGCCGCCGGGGAGCGACGCGCGGGACATTCATCTACTCGTCAAGGCCCTGAATCGTATGCGCCGGAATAATCGGCTCTACGCGCTACTCATGGCCCCCCAGCGCTCGTTCATAATGCAAGGGGATGAATATCCCTCTCCCCCACCCTCCCTGGTACAGACCTTCATGGCGGACCCCGCGGCTGCATCCAGCGTCAACCTCAGCGGCACTTCGGTGGTCGGCGACTTTGAGGCGGCAGCGTCTTCGTTCATGATCCACGGCCAAAAGACGCTCTTCCTGAAGGTAGTCGGGCCGGGCCTCTAGCTCTGAGAGCGTCACCGTTTGCAGGCAATCCCACCGAGAGGAGTCACCGGAAAGGTTAGGGCATGAAACCAAACAAGATATTCCAGCTTCTGATCCTCACGTTGCTTTTCTCCTCGCCCACCAGAGGAGTGGAAACCGCGTTCTGGCAGGTTGGCTCATTCGAGGAGTTCTTACAGGGAACACTCTCCAACGTTTCTCTGGACACAGAAGGGGCTCTGCATCTAGCGCCCGGGTCGCGCGTGGTTTTCAGCCCTGAGGAAGCGCTGGCCCTCTCACTCGCCCGCGACCGGAAGGGCAACCTCTATATCGGCACAGGCCATCAGGGAAAGGTCTTTCGAGTAGATGCAAAGCAAAAATCCACCCTCCTGTTTACGGCCCGCGAGCCGGATGTTTTTGCCCTGGCCGTGGGCCCCGACGGATCGCTTTACGTGGGAAGCTCGCCGGAAGGCAAAGTCTATCGAATTACACCCGACGGGCAATCCAAAGTATTCTACGACCCACGCACCAAGTATATCTGGGCGTTGACACTGGACGCGCAGGGTCGGTTGTATGTAGCCACCGGAGACAAGGGTCAGATCTTCCGCGTCGACCCGGCGGGGAAGGCCGAGCTTTTCTTCGACAGCAAACAGACTCACATCATGTGTCTGACTCTCGAAAAGGACGGGAATCTGCTTGCGGGAAGCGTCCCGAGGGGGCTTATTTACCGCATTACTCCGCAAGGGAAAGCCTTCATTCTTTATGAAGCCACCCTGCCGGAAATCCATGACTTGGTGACAGACTCCAGCGGGCGCATCTATGCCGCAGCCCTGGGCGCCGCGAGCGGCAAAGGTTCACCTGAACTTCTGATTCCTCCTCCTCCCGGCGCAGTCCCAGGCGGAGTCACCACGGTTACGGTCATGGCTTCCAATGAAACTCATGCAGCTACAGCATCTGAAGCGCAAACTCCACCCGGCGAGGAATCGACAGCGCCTAGCTTTAACCGTCCGGCTCCTTTGATTTCTGCAATCCCCAACTTTCAGATCCCGCAGGGTCGCGGAGCGCTCATTCAAATACTTCCTGACTCTACTGCCGAGATAATCTGGAGCTCAAACAGCGAGAGCATTTTCGGCTTGGCGGTGCGCGGTAATCATGTGCTGTTTTCCACGGATTCCAACGGGCGCATCTTCGACATGGTTCCCGGGCAGGACGCGCAAAGGGTAACTCTTCTCACTGAAACACACGAGTCGCTTGCCACGCGGCTGATGCTGGAAGGATCTGACCTTTATGTGGCAACCAGCAATATCGCCAAGCTACTCCGGGTGGAGTCAGAGGTTGCTCCGGAAGGGAGCTACGAGTCCCCCGTCAAGGATACGAAGTTCATCTCCCGGTGGGGAGTGCTTGCTTGGCGTGGCGAGGTTCCCGCAGGGACAACGCTTGAGTTCTTTACACGCTCCGGCAATGCTGAGCGTCCGGACCAAACCTGGAGCGACTGGGCGGGCCCCTATCGCAACTCCAACGGCAACCCAGTCACCAGCCCTCCCGCCCGTTACATTCAGTGGAAAGCTGTCCTGCATGCAAACGGAGCAAACAGCCCCACCCTGGATGATGTCACTGTGTCCTATTTGAACCAGAATCTCGCCCCCCAAATCCGCTCCCTGAACGTGAGCACGGCGGGGGAACGAACCAGCCCTACAGGAAGCAGCTCATCCGGTCTGGCCGCCGGAACGACGATTTCCGTTGGCGCCCAGCCTTCTGGAGCTTTTGGGGCTGTGGCGCCTGGGGGAAGTGTCGGGGGCAAGATTCCAGTGTTGCTGACCTGGCAAGCTGATGACCCCAATAATGACTCATTGGTGTTTTCGCTCTACGTAAAAGCGGCTGACGAGCAGGACTGGCACCTCTTGAAAGACAAGCTACGCCAAACGAATTATACGATTGATCCCGGCGCCCTGCCCGATGGCAAGTATGTTGCCAAGCTGGTGGCCTCTGACGAAGACTCCAACCCTCCTGAAATGGCTCGCAAGTCGGAGTTGCTGAGTGCGCCATTTTGGGTGGACAATACGCCACCCCAGGTTCGAGTGGTTCGAGAGACCGTGACGGCAGAAGGGGGGGAGGTCGTATTCGAAGTGGAGGATAGCACTTCGCCGCTGCGCAGCGCCGAAACTTCGATCGACGGGAAGGAATGGAAGGACCTGCTTTCCGACGACGGCATTGTGGATTCCCGAAAAGAGACCTTTACGGTAAGGCTTTCTAAACTGGTCGCCGGCGAACACGTCGTGTCAGTGCGGGCCTATGACACAGCAGGAAATGTCGGCGTCGGAAAGGCCGTACTGCACATTGCCCCACCGCAGGGGACAAGCCGGTGAACCGAAGACTGGCACCCGACTACTCACCTGTTGGGAGCCAGGGCTGGAGGTTTATCAGGCAGGGATGAAGACAACTCTCATATGGGCCACCGCATCACACAATCCGAGTCTGGATGCGGCTGGAAGTGAGACTCCTTGAGCCAACAGAAGACAGCGGCTCCGAAGGCCGCTTCCGAGACTCAACTGGTTGCGCGTGCACAGCACGGAGATGAGGAAGCATTCGCCGCGCTCTTCGAAATGCACAAGCGGCGTGTTTACTCACTCTGTTTGAGGATGACCGGCAACACCGCGGAAGCGGAGGACTTGACCCAAGAAGCTTTCCTTCAGCTTTACCGCAAGATTTCCACCTTTCGCGGTGAATCCGCTTTCTCCACCTGGCTGCACCGGCTGGCTGTCAATGTGGTGCTGATGCACTTGAGAAAGAAGGTGCCGCAACAGATTTCGCTGGACGAGGTGGACTCTTCACAGGATGAGCCGGTCAAGCGTGATTACGGCGACAATGACCGGAGGTTGATGGGTTCGATCGACCGGATCAGCCTTGCGCGAGCCATCGCCGACCTTCCACCCGGCTACAGGATGGTGTTTGTTCTGCACGACATTGAAGGCTACGAGCATAACGAGATTGCGGAAATCATGAATTGTTCCGTCGGTAATTCTAAATCGCAACTTCACAAGGCACGGATGAAACTGCGCGACTGGCTGCGTCAGAATGAGGGGCTCATGACTCCGGGTGAGCCGGTTGTCTCCGATCAAGCTCCGACCGAAAGGTGAAGGGGAAATGAAAGAGACTCGGTACGACAGGTCCCCAGCATGTTACCAATTTGAGCTGGAACTCGAGGCCTACATGGAGGGCGAAAACGGGCCCTTCGTGCCGGCTCACGCTCGTGAGTGCACGTTTTGCCGGGTTATCGTCGAGGACCTTGAAGCGCTCCGGTCGGCGGCTCTGGCGATGCCGCTGGAAGAACCCTCTCCCGCAGTTTGGTCAAACATCCGTGCTCAACTGGTTGCAGCAGGAGCGTTCGCCGAAAGGGTAAGTCTTTGGAATTGGGTCGGGCAACTGGACTTCCTTCGTCGCCCCGTTCCTGTTACGGCCTTTGCCTGCTTGCTCCTTCTTGGGTGCTTGGTGACGGTTCCCCGGACTTATCTTGAACAGGACGCTACCTCCGGGCTCAGTGCCTTGCCTGCCAGAACCGCCATCCGGTCCATGGCCTTCATTGGAGACAGCGACGCCCTGGAGCGCGCGGTTCAGGAGTTGGAAGAAACGTTCCGAGCGCGTGAGGGTTCTCTCGCGCCTGATCTCAAGGCCACATACGACAACAGCTTGAATTCGCTTGACGCTTCAATTCGGGAATGCAGCGATTCACTACAGCGTGAGCCCGACAACTCACTTGCTCACGAATACTTGCTTGCGGCATATTCCCAAAAAGCTCAGGTTCTATCTTCCGCATTGGAATTCGACGAAGGCCGCTAGGCCGGCCCAGGGGGGGACCCAACAGTGCCTGATCAAAGTCAGCCAACAACGAAGAAGCGTGGGGTTACCCCTTACGTCCAAGGGCTAGTCCTGTATTTGCTGGTGCTCTCAGGAGCCTTGCTTGCTGCCGACAGCAAACGGTCAGAGAAGACCTTCGAAGCTACGCCTAATCCCCGCATTACGCTTACGAACATGACGGGCCAAATCCTGGTCAGGGGATGGGACAAGACGCAAGTGCACGTTGTTTATAGCGTTGTGTCCCCTCACGTGGAGGTAGACACCGAGGTTATCCCACCCAACCAGCCCGCCGACAAGATTCACCTTGCCACACACCTCTTGGACCCCCTGGTTTCCGGAAAGGATCAGACGGCCGATTACAGCTTGGACGTTCCCATGGGAACCAATCTTGAAATCCGGAACCCGCAAGGAAGCGTGCGGATTGAGAAGCTACAGGGAGACGACACCTCGGTGGAATCGGTCGGAGGCGCCATTCTCGTCTCAGATTTCACTGGCCACCTTTTTCTGCGATCGGTGGGTGGAAATATCGAACTGATTCGCCCCTCCGGGTGGGTGGAAGCGTATTCGATTACGGGAGACCTCCACTTCCTCTCTCCCACTACCTCCAAACTGCGTGCCACCACGACCTCCGGACGGATCTTTTTTGAGGGCGATTTTCCGGATGGTGGTGACTACTCACTGTCGGCCTATAGCGGCGATATGGATATACTCTGCCCACCCTCCGCGTCTTTCGAACTTAACGCTAAGACAGTGCGGGGCAAACTGGAAAACGAAATGCCCATGACCATCCGACACCGGTCAGCCACCCCGCTGTCCTCCGCCAACAGCCTCTTTGGTACTCACCTTACCGGCAAAGCCACTGTGAATCTGAAGTCGTTCAGTGGGACAATCCGGATTCGACAGCGTTAGTGAGAACAAGTCGAGAAGTCGAGGAGTCGAGAAGTTGGAGTCAATTCTTCGACTTTTCGACTTTTCGACTCTTCGACTTTCTTCGACTCTTCAACTTGTTTTCCTGCCAGCCACAACACTATAATTCGTTGTGGAAGTTCAATTCGAGCGAATGAGCCGGCACCGACGCAAACAGATCTATCTCCTGGGGTTCATGGGCAGTGGCAAATCCACCGTCGGCGAACTTCTTTCCCGGGAATTGCGATGGCCTTTCATCGACCTCGATGCCGTTATCGAGGCTGGACAGGGCGTGAGTATACGCGAGATATTTGAAAGATCGGGCGAGCCATTCTTTCGCCAACTCGAACGCGCCGCTTTGACCGAGGTCTTGAAAACTCAGCCGGCAGTGATCGCCCTGGGAGGCGGGACTTTCGCGTACGAGCCCAACCTGGAGTTGATACGTGAGACAGGCGGGGCCACCATCTGGCTCGATTGCCCCGTCGAAATCTTGCGACAGCGGTGCGCCGCCATGCAGAATCGCCCGCTCTTTCGTGATCCCGATTCTTTCGTGCATTTGCTCGATCTTCGGCTTCCCTACTATCGTCTGGCAGAATTCAGGGTCTCCACGGAAGGCCGGGGACCACGGGAAGTAGCCGAACAAATCTTACGCCTGAGGGTCTTCTGAGCCGAAAAAAACTCGCCCTGTATCCTTCGATGATCCTGCTCCCGCCGCTCTTGGCGGGTATCCTCGCCTGCAGCGTGGCAACCTTGGGTCAGGAGACGCCGGGAAATCCACGCCTGGTGAATGTGGATGACGAAGGCGTTTTCGTAATCTCCCTGGGCGGACGCCCCGTGGGCACCGAGAGGTTCAAGATTCACTCCTCCCAGGGCAAGGTTGAAGCTCAAGGGGAGATCCGTCTCCAACTTGAACAGAATGGGAAGACGGTGAGTGTGCAGAGCTTCCCTGACCTGGTCCTGGACCCTCAACTCCGTCCCGTTGCTTACACGTGGAATCAAAAGGGGCCGCAATCCTCGCGGCTGGAGGTGGACTTCAGCGGCAAACCTGCCAGGGTTCGCTACAAGACGATCAGCGGCAATGAAGATAACAGGGACTTCGCACTTCCGCCCGATGTCGTGGTTCTGGATGACAATGTAGTCCACCATTACCAGTTGATAATTGCTCGCTACCAGGCCATGGGAGGAGGCAAACAGACCTTTCGCGTCTTTGTTCCGCAGGAAGCCTTGCCAAGCCTTCTAACCGTGGAAGACATGGGAAATGCCGCAACCGCCATCGATGGAGTCACGGCCAATCTCCGACATCTCGTAATAACCACCGATATCACCCACATTGATCTTTGGGTTGACGACCAGCAACACATTGAACGGTTCTCTGTTCCTGAGGCGCAACTCGAAGCCATCCGCAAGAGGTAACTGTTCTCGCTCTACTCCGTCGTAATGATCCCTCGAAATGCGCGCACAAAGGTTTGGACGGGGAGGGTGAAAACGCCATCCGGCTGGGGGAAACTCGCCCAAGGATTGCGCAGCGTCACCGTTCGACCCTTCCCATCGTAGGCCAGCGCCGTGTAACAGTGGGCGTTGACGTACCAGCTTTTCGTGTCGGCAGGCAGGCCTCTTCCCTCCGCCAGCTCCTGGAAGTATTGGCTTCCCCCCGAGCACGCTACCACCGGATGCCCCGCTTGCAAGGCTCGCTCCAGCGCCCCTCCCACTTGCTCCGCAGACTCATTCTTCACAAAACGCACACTCCCCGTCATGGCCTGCATCACCCGCTCCGCAATCCCCCCCTGCCCCACCGCCCGGTACGCCCCAAAGATCTCCCCATTTTGCTTGATCACCTCGGCCAGCGAGTCCAGGAACCCTCCCGACGCCAGCAGCTTAATCACCGCCTCCTGCATGGCCTCCGGCACCCTGAGGGGCCTCATCTCCTCCCGCAATTGCCACTCCAGCTTGCTCCGGTCTATGTTGCCATACTGGTCCACTTGCGACCGGATGGCCCGGTCGTACGCCAACAGCAGTGGGTCATTCGTGGCCACGAAGTCCTTCACGTACGATTTTACCAACGGAAACAGCTCGCTCTTCTCGATCCCTGAAACCAGCGACTGGCGCAATACTCGTTGCGCATAGGCGCGAAACAAAACCGCCACCCACAGACCCTCCGAGAGATCATAACCACTCTCCCGCGTGTATTGAACGTCCTCCGCATAAGCATTCTCCTTCACCCCGTCCGCAAAACGAACCGTGTAACCCCCGTCACTATGGGCTTGAATCATTCTCTCCAGCCCCTCCGCCTGAAACTCTGCCAAGGCCGCAATCACTGCGTGAAAATAACAACTTCCCAGCTTCCCCTGCCGAACCGCTTGGGGCTTCACACCTTGCGGCCCATAAAGATCCGCAGCCACACCCGGAAGGGGCAGCGCCATCGAGCACAGCAAAAGTGCCAGGCAGAGCCAGCGGAGATTTGCGCCAGGGCAGCGGGTTGAGCCTGTCGGAGGGCGGTAGCCTGCCATCACCTGGGAAAGATACAGGCAAGACCGTCGAGTCGTCAAACGGATTGTGAGACCGAAAAGCAGGATTCAGGAATCAGGAGTCAGATGGCAGTGCGCCTAAACTTCCGAATTCGGGGCTAAGGAATCAATCGGAGGATTTTCTAGCGATGGCTCGCTCCAAACTCACGGGGCATTTCCAGGCAGTGCTCGGCATAACAACTTGGCCCACATATGCCTATGCACGAGATCGCCGATATCAAGCTTTTGGTTGGGACTTACGGCTTCATCCTGGGTGGGACAAACGCGAAGACAAGAAAGGGCAGAGCTGACCGTGCAGACCAACTCCGCCCTTTAATGGTTGTGCACTTACGAGCCTAGCAACTATGAGCAGCTCTCTCCCGCAGGCGGCGTGTAAGGGCTCGCTTTGCCCTCTTCTCTCGCAAGTGTGTTCAGCGCGCACCCAAGAGAGTTGGCTTCGGCGGCCGCAGCCGACGCTGCGGCTTCGGCGGCCGACGCTGCTGCTGCGGCGGCGGCGGCGGCGTTCGAGCCTGCCGCGGCGGCAGCGGCAGCGGCCGATTCGGCTGCTGCCGAGTTGTTCTCTGCAGTGCCGGCGCGGGACTCTGCCACCGCTGCAAAGATCAGAGCGCCTCCAGCCACGGCAGTGGCCGCTATGGCCCAGACATTCGACCCACCACAGCAGCGCCCGGCTCCTCCGGGAGCTTTCCCGCCACCCTGAGGAGCGTTCGCCTCTGGCATCACCGTGATGGTCTTTCCTTTGGCTACGTTAATCGCTGGGCCGTTGCCCTCGACGCGAAGCATGCCCTCCTTCGCTGTCACCACTATCGCCCCATTCAGCATAGCCACTTCACCGAGGGTCTTGAAGCCAGAAACTGGAACCACGGATACGTCGCCGATCTTCATGCGAACGGGCATACCATCTACGTCATGAAACACGGAAACGTTACCTTGGCCTAGAAGAACTGTTACCTCGTTGGAATCTCGAAGGAAGGAAGCCACGGTATTACGCCCAAATACTATGCGGCTTGCGCTCCCGAGCGCTACCACGGCCACACCATCCTTAACCTGGAGGCTGTCACCGCTAAAGAGTGTCGTGTTAGGAAGAAGCGTCTGGCCGCCCACGGTTGCGTTCATGCTGCCCGCCACCGATCCGACAACCGCCGAACCGGCAAATACAGGTACCGCAGCGACCAATCCCAGAAGGACCAGGCACAGGGAAAGACGCACGACGAGATGCTTGCTCAACATTATAGTTCTCCTTTTTGGGCCGGGTAGCTAACCGCCTCCCATAACCCAACGTGGTTTCAAAAGCGCTATCGATTTCGCGAACTAAGTTACAATGACCTCGCCAACGTTGTCAAGTTTTTTTTTCGTCTTTTTTTTCGCCGTATTTGGCTCGTTGCTCAACCCAAGGGCCCCAAGCATAAGGACTTAACTTGTGTAGGACATCACATTCAAGATTAAAGGAAGATAATCCTCATCATGATTTCCGCGTATCATGCAACTATCCAAGGCTTGCGATATTCCTTGGTCAACAACTGATTTGCTTCGGCATCGCCGAGAAACTGTTCCTGTTGTGCATCCCAGGCGAGTTTGCGGCGCAGCTTGAAGGCGATGACGCCCAGCAAGCCCGCGCTCGTCGAGCGGTGCATGGTTTCCACATCCGAATTGGGCTTCTGGCGGGACTTTAGGCAATCCAGGAAATTCAGCACGTGAGGATAGTGCTGGGCCGAGCCTCCGCCCTTGATGACGTTTCCAGACGTGAATCGTTCCGGACCAACGCGCGAGGCCTCCGGCCATAGTGTGTAGCCGCTCCGGTCAATAAACAGTGTGCCATCCGTCCCGTAAAACTGAATGCCGTAGGAGTGGCTGTCAGGGCCGTGTTCGTTGGCGACGCGATTGGAAAACCTGGCGAGGAATTCCTTCCCGCTCACCGCCGAGGCTGGGTACTCGTACAGGACTTCCAACGTATCCGGTGTCTCGCGATCATCCTCGAGAACGTATTTTCCTCCCGTCGCCACGATGGTCTTCGGAGCATCGACTCCCATCGCCCAGTGAACGACGTCCATAAGGTGAGTGCCCCAATCCGTCAGGATTCCGCCCGAGTAATCCCAGAACCAGCGGAAGTTGTAAATCCCGCGATTACGATTGTAGGGACGCTTGGGCGCCGGGCCCAGCCACCAATCCCAGTCGAACCAGGGTGGAGGATCGCTGTCCGGTGGATTGTCAATTCCCTCCGGGTACTGGTTGCCGTGAATCCAAGTCTCAGCGAGCGTCACCTTTCCGATGGTGCCGCTGCGCACCAGTTCCACCGCCTTCTGAAAGTGCTCGCCGGAGCGCTGCTGCGTCCCAACCTGCACAACTCGCTTGTACTTCGCGGCGGCCTCCACCATCTTGCGGCCTTCGAACAACGTGTGCGAGAGGGGCTTTTCCTGGTACACATCTTTCCCCGCTTCACAGGCGGCGATCATGGGAATGGCGTGCCAATGGTCGGGCGTGGCAATGATGACCGCGTCGATGTCTT
>Ga0208191_1000400_pt1 | contig 32577 bp, 29 predicted proteins | sample June2015DPH_13_5_FD_184709 | JGI IMG/M metagenome (GOLD analysis project Ga0208191, IMG submission 184709) | Peatland microbial communities from SPRUCE experiment site at the Marcell Experimental Forest, Minnesota, USA - June2015DPH_13_40... | ecosystem: Environmental > Terrestrial > Soil >... | reverse complement strand
GACGATTGTGGGAAAAGATTTTGAGCCCATTACCCAACTGCAATGCAGTAGAAAATCGCCCCGCCTTCAGCGGATGAAACCATATCAAAAATCAATTCCGACGGCATCGTTCCGGTTCAGATCATCCAACAAACCGTCCAGCTTCTGTTGAATGTCCCCGCTCTGATTACTCTGAATTTGCTGCCGGGCCCGTTGCACCGCCGATCGCAAGCGTGCCATCTGGCAGAGTTTGACCAGGTAGTCCAGGGCGTGCGCCTCGAAAGCCTTCAACGCAAGATCATCGCGCCCCGTCACAAAGATGATCACCGGCATCCGCGGAAGCTTGATCTGGGCAACCACCTCGAAGCCGTCCAATTCGGGCATCTGCACGTCAAGGAATACCAGGTCGGGCGCCAGCCGGTTGATGGACTCGACGGCTTCGCGACCGTTGGCGGCCATCCCGATGATTTCAATATCCGGTTCGGAATGGTGGAGCAAGTCCCGCAGCACCGCCAACCCGGTTGACTGGTCATCCACGAGTATCGCGCGAATTTTCATTTCGTTGTTCGATGTTACCAAACCGGCAATTTTTGTCGTTCAAAATGTTAAACCTGATAACGTGTTAATTGTCTGAAAAATATGAGCAGTTGTCATGCCTTGACCCTCTGTTTTCATGGGCAATGTCTTGATTTGAGATTCGTTAATTGAAGAGCCCCGGAAACCCCAAAAAACGAAGGCAATCTCCTGAAAGCCAGCAGGGAAAGAACCCATAAAAATCCGCCGGCTTTGCTTCACTTGAGACACTGATGCGTGATTTCTTTGACAGTGTCACCAGAAAATCCGTTTGCCGATAAAGCGCCCCTTCGCCGCGTCACTTCCAGTACGTCCAATCCACGTCGGGGAAAAGGTTGTCGCGAGATTCGATTTCACGCAGCCATTTTTCGTCCACCTTCGTGACGGTGAGTTGATCGTGCAGCGCGATGAAGCGGAGCAGATGGTCCTTCACGCGGCGGCGCAGGGGACCGTGAGGGTGTTGTTCAAACCATGCGCCACCCGCGCGGCTGGGACGACGCCGGCTTTGGATTGGCGTTCCCTGGCCGGAGACAAAGTGCGTGACGAACATGTTTTCATAGTGTGCCGTTACGGCCGCATGTTTCTCAGCGCCAGCGGCGATTGCGGCCGCCGGGATTGCGGTTTCACAACCGCAGTTACGGGTCTGGAAAGGGGCGCCAACGTATGGTTAATGCCCACGGGTCAGCTTCGCGGCGAATCGTGGAAGCAGATGCTGAGGCGGTGGCGGGAGGGAGGGTTCATTCGTTAAGTCCCCAGTGGTTGTAGGAATCGACTGGCTCCGGGAAGGAGAGCTCGGGGCGGAAAGGGACACGGGCGGCCAGGGGCAGGACTTCGGCCACCGTTTTCAACAACGCGGCGCTGGTGAAAGGCTTGGGCAGCACCGTGGCTGGCTGAAGCCATTGGTTTTGGGTCAAATCTCTCTCGTCAATCCCGCCCGATGCCATGATGACCGGCAACGCCAATTGCGCGGATCGCAGCTTCCTGACCAGCTCGAGCCCCGACATTTCAGGCATCTGGTTGTCGGTAATCAACAGGTCATAACTGCGCGACTGAAGGGCCTCCCAGGCGGCTTGAGAGCCCTCGACCGCGTTCACCTGGTAACCGGCGCGAACCAGCAACATGGCGCTGGCCTGGCGAACCGCGCTGTCGTCCTCCACCAGGAGGATCTGATGCGCCGGACGGGCCGGCCCCCGGCTCGATGCCTCGACCGGCGGCGGTCTCGCTGCGTGTGGTGTGGGCGCGAAGAAATCGAGCCCGGCGGCTTCCGCTGCGTTCCTCAGGAACTGAACCCGCGGGGAATCTGGGGCGTCCGTATCGTCCGCCGGGCCGAGGAGGGCGACCACGACGGCGGGGTGCCCCTGCTTCTGGCTGAGGCACGACCGGACCCATTCCTGGACTGCGGCGGGCAGATCCCCCTTGCTACTGGTCGAGATGATGAGCAAGTTGGCCCGCTGGGTGTCGATGGTTGCCTCCGCGCGCCAGCCCGGATCCTCCAGGATATCGAACCGCCAAAGCAGCGGACACAGTTTCAATGTCCCGCCCGCCGCGTGGTCCACGCGGTCGAGGATGTGCATCGTGCGCTGGCCCGCGGGAACATCATCATAAGCAATGACCACATGCCAACCCGCGTCCGTGTCTGGGTCGGGGTGGGAAGCCATCGTTGAATCCACCGCATCGTTGGTAATCATAGGCAGAGATGATCTTGGGCTGTGGCCGTAGTCTTTAACATAGCCATCATTTGAGGCCCGCCCCGCCGGCTGCGCAATGGCGGAGAGGCTGAAAGAATTGTAGGCGGAGGCTTACAAGGGTGTGACGGTTGACAGGTGACGAGTGACGGGAACGGCCAGCGCGTCCGAGCGCTGAATGACCTCGTCACCCGTTACCCGCCACGTATTCCGTGTTTCTGCGCGTAGCGGATTAGTTCCACGTCGCTGCGCACCCGGAGTTTCTCCCAGATGCGCGTGTGGAAGGTGCTGACGGTTTTCGGGCTGAGAGATAATTCCGCCGCAATCTCCTTGAGCGAACGGCCCGCCAGCAGCAGTTGCATGACCTCAAATTCGCGGTCCGAGAGTGTCTCATGCGGCGGCCGGCCGTCTTTGCTCAACTCGGAAGCCAGACTCTCGGCCAGCGCAGCGCTCACGTATTTGCCGCCCGCCAGGACTTTCCTGACCGCCAGGGCCAGGTTCTCCGGCGCAGCCTGTTTGTTCAGATACCCGCTGGCGCCCGCCTTCAACACCCGCACCGCTAACTGCTCTTCCGGCGCGCTGCTCAGCACCAGCACGGGCAGGTTCGGATGGTGGCACCGCACTTCGTGCAACACTTCCAAGCCCGTGCGGCCCGGCATGAAGATATCCAACACCAGCACGTCCCACTGGTGCCGGGACAGGCACGCCAACGTTTCCGGCGTCGTGGACGCTTCACCGAAATGGGCGTCGGGATATTCCTCGGCCAGGATTTGCACCAGCCCCTTTCGCAATACCGCATGATCATCCGCAATCAGAATCTTCATGGTTTAGCCTCCGGCGGGTTTGCGTTCTTCGAGAGCGGGAGCCGCATTTCGATGGTTGTCCCCGATTCCGGCTGGCTCCGGATCTCCAGTTGTCCATCCAGCAACAACGCCCGTTCGCGCATGCCCGCCAGCCCGATGGACATGGGGTTGCTCAGCGTCTCTGGTCGAATGCCGCAACCGTTGTCCTGGATTCGAAGAACAAGCTGGCCAGCCTCCGGCCGCAAAAGAACATCCACCCGGGTGGCCTGGGCGTGCCGCAGCACGTTGGTCAGGCTCTCCTGCAAGATGCGGAACATCGCGGTGGAACGGTCCCGATCCAGTGGCACGTCCTGCTCCGGCACCGTCGCCGTGCAAGCAATGCCGGTGCGGGCCTGAAAATCCCGGGCCTGCCATTCCACGGCGGCACACAGCCCCAGGCTGTCCAGCACCACGGGCCGCAGTTCGGTCGCTATCTTCTGCACGGATTGAATCGCCGTGTCCGTCACGGCGGTCATCACCGTCAGCTTTTCCCGGACGGCCTTTTGTTTGTCCGCGTCAAGGGGCAGGGCCAGATGGCGGTTCAGCCAGACCACGTCCAGCTTCAGCCGGGTCAATTCCTGGGCCAGCACGTCATGGATTTCGCGGGCGACGCGGGTGCGCTCCTCTTCGCGCACGGCCTGCAAGCGGGCGGCCAGGGCGCGAAGTTGTTCGTGGGAGGCGCGCAGTTCCTCCTCCGTTCGTTTGCGCACGGTGATGTCGCGCACGGTGGCGATGGCGCCAATGATCTCACCTTGGGCGTTCCGCAGCGCGGCACAGTTATCCGACGCCCAACCCGAGCGACCGGTCTGCGGAATGTGGTACGGGAAATCAAGGGAGGGCAGCGCTTCCCCCGCCAGCGCCCGTTCGAGCCTCTCCATCACCCCCGCCTCGCGCAGGAAGGGAAAGACCTCCAACGGAGGACGGCCCAGAACCTGCGAGGCCGGAACCCCGGTGAGGTGCTCCATGTACGGATTCCACACCTGATACCGCTGGTCGCGCCCATAGACGATGACGCCCTCGCGTGCGCTGTGGACGATCTGCTGGTTGAACAGGCCCGCCTCCCGCAGCTCCAGTTCCGCCTGCTGGCGCGCGGTGAAGTCCGTCAGTACGACCCGACACTCCTGTCCATCCCCCGAAACCCATGCTCGGAGTTGGACCGTGAGCGGCGGTCTGCCTTCGATCGAGAGCCGCACCTCGCCGACCTCCGTGGCCCTGGTCTCAAAGGCCCTGGTCAAAATGGCCTCGAAAGTGGAACGAGTTCCGGCGGCGACGAACCGCGAAAAGCGCTGGTTCAACAAATGCGAGCGTTCGATCCCCAGCCAACTGGCCGCGGTGAGGTTCACCTGGCGAATGGTGCCGTCCGGTTGGAGGGTCAGGTTGCCCACCGGGGCGAAATCACAGAGTTCAGTGTACCGCTCCAGCGCCGTTTCGAGTTCATGCCGGATCTGGCGCAGCGACTCGTTCTGCATCTCCAGCTCGATCTGGTGGACCGCATGTTCGTGGACGAGCCGCGCCGTATCTTCCGCCGTGCCCGGATCGCCGGCTCCCGATCTCTGACTCTTCCGCTGTTCGCCCAGCCGCTCTTCGGCGCGGCGGCGCAGCTCGGCGTCGTCCGCAGGCGGGTGCGGGTTCTTTTTCATGGCGCGGTCTCTTACGTTGTGTCAGGCCCGAGGTTGTTGCGGCGGGATTTTCTCCGCGGGCGTGCCCGTGGTGGCTGGTCCGGGAGCGCGGTCCTCAAACTCCGGATAGAGCTTGTGGAAGCACTCGGGACACAAACCGTGAGTAAAGGTGGCCTCTGAATGGCTCGAAATATACGCCTCGACTTGTTCCCAATAGCCCTGGTCATCCCGGATTTTTTTGCAACTGGCGCAGATCGGCAGCAGGCCGCTCAACGACTTCACGCTGGCCAGGGCTTGCTGCAACTCCTGGATGAGTTGGTCGCGTTCGGCTTCGGTCTGGTAGCGGTCGGTGACATCCAGCACGGCGGCGCGACACTCCCGCCGGCCCTCGGAAACCACGGCCTCGACGAGAACAAAGAGCGGAGTTGTCTCCGCTTTCAGGAGTGCCACCTCGCAGAATTCCCGGTCCTTTCCCGCAAAGGTCTTTGCGAGGAAGGCGTTGAAGACGGGCCGGTCCGACTCGGAAACCAGAACCCCAAAGCGCCGGTTCAGGAGCTGGGCGCGCTCGAGGCCAAGGAGGCGGGCGCCGGTGAGATTGACGGCGAGGATGGTTCCGTCAGCGGCGAGGTTGAAGTAGCCCGTCGGGGCGAAGTCGTAGAGGTCGGTGTATTGGGCCAGGAGCGCCTCCGCCCTGGCGCGCGTCCGCTGGAGTTCCTCGTTCTGCATCTCCAGCTCGATCTGGTGGACCTCCAGTTCGTGGACGAGCCGCGCCGTTTCCAATGCTGTCCTCTGCCCTCCGCCTTCTGGCCTCTGGCGCTTCAGCTGCTTTTCGGCGCGGCGGCGCAGCTCGGCGGCGTACGTGGACTGGTTCTGATTCTTTTTCATGGCTTGGTCCTTTTCTCGGGGGCAGACCCCGCGGTGCTGTCGGCGTCCTGCCCTCGTTGTCCGTGTTTTATTTCCTCCTGCAACGCCTTATCGGCTTGTTCCAGCTTCAGGTCCTGGTCCGCAATGTGTTTTTCCATGCCGGCCTGCGTTGCCCGCAGCTTCCCCTCCAGCGCCTTGGAAGTGGTGATGTCCGCAAAGGTCATCACCACGCCGTCAATCATGTTTTCCAGGGTGCGGTAGGGCATGATGCGCATGAGGAACCAGCGCCCGTCGCGCGCAGCGACCGGTTGCTCGTGAACGGCCAGCGTCCGCAGCACCTCGCGCGCGTCGTCGGCCAGTTCCGGGTAGGCCAGTTCCGAGGTGATATCGGTGATCGGCCGGCCCACGTCGGCCAGGATGAGCTTGAAAATCCGGTTCGCCCCGGCCGTGAACAGCCGCACGCGGAGTGCGGGGTCCAGGAACACGGTGGCGGCCTCCGTGCTGTCGAGCAGGTTTTTCATGTCGTTGTTGAGCCGGGACAAGTCTGCCACGTTGTATCGCAGTTCGGTGTTGAGCGTCTGCAATTCCTCGTTCATGGACTGCATCTCTTCCTGGGAGGTGGTCAGTTCCTGGTTGGTGGACTGGAGTTCCTCGTTGGCGGACTGGAGTTCCTCGTTGGCGGCTTTGAGTTCTTCCTGGGAAGTTTGCATCTCTTCACGGGTGGTCTGCAACTCCTGGCGGGCTTGCGCGAAGTCCCGCTCCAGTGCCGCCACCCGGGCGCTGCTGGCGGGACGGCCTTTGGCTTTGGCCGGCCCTTTCATTTCCGGGGGCGTGGCCACGTCCGTAAAGACAATCATCACCAGGCCCCGGAGCGCCTCCGGCTCGGCGATGGCCTGAACGGTGAGGTCCACCGCCTGCACGCCGCCATCGGTCCCGACCTTCATGTTCTTGCGGGTGACCGCGTCTTTTTGCCGGAGCGCCTTCCGGAAGGCATTGCTCAACTCGTAGCGCAGGCCCTCGCGGGCCATGGCGAAGAGGTTCCAGTTGGCTTTGCCCGCCGCTGGCTCCAGGTATTTGCCCGTCCGCCCGCTGATGAAAAGGATGTCGCCCTTGTCGTTGACCAGCACGGCCGCCGGGGAATACCGATGCAAGAGCAGTTGCTCCGCCTGCGACTGGAGGTTGGCCGGCGGTTTCAACGCCTTCGGCGGCGGTGGCACACCCGTTCTGGCGGGCGTGAACGAGGCGGGGAATTCGACCGGCTCCGCCCGCTGGCCGGATTTGAGCCGTCGGTAAAGCCGCGCCTTGCCCTCCAGCGGCGCGAAGAAGTCGGTAAACTCGCCGACGGTCTCGGCGTTCCCCAGGAACAGAACGCCGCCGGGATTCAGGCTGTAGTGAAAGAGCGGCAGGAGTTTTTTCTGCAACTCCGGCGTCAGATAGATGAGCAGGTTCCGGCAGCTCACCAGGTCGAGCTTGGTGAAGGGCGGGTCCATGATGACGTTCTGCGGTGCAAAGATCACCATGTTCCGGACGGGCTTGGCGACCTGGTAGCCGTGCTCCAACTGGATGAAGAACCGGCTCAACCGCTCCGGCGACACATCCGCGGCGATGTTGGCCGGGAACACACCCGTGCGGGCTTTCTCGATGGCGTCCTGGTCCAGGTCGGTCGCGAAGATCTGGAGCGTGTGGCTTCCGGCCGGATCGAGTTGCTCCAGCGCCTCTTTGAAGACGATGGCCAGGGAATAGGCTTCCTCCCCGGTCGCGCAGGCGGGTATCCAGACCCGCAGCGCCTGACCGGGCGGACGGTCTTTCAGCAGCGCCGGGATGACCTGGGCTTTCAACACTTCCCATGCCGCCGGGTCGCGGAAAAAGCTCGTGACCCCGATCAGAAGCTCCTTGAACAGCAACTCCAGCTCCTGGGGATTCTCCTGTAGAAACCGGACATAGGTGACGATCCGGTGAATCTGGTGGATGCCCATGCGCCGCTCGATCCGGCGATACACGGTATTCTTCTTGTAGAGGGAAAAATCGTGGCCCGTCTGCGACCGCAACAGGATCACGATCTTTTCGAAGGCGCTATGGCCTTTGTCCTCCTCGGCCAGCCCCGGCTTGGCGATGAGGGGAATATGCTGGAGATAGGCGATGATCTTGCCGGGCAACGCCTCCACTGGAACGACAACGTCCGCCAACCCGGCCTCAATGGCACTGCGGGGCATGCCGTCGAACTTGGCCGAGGCCGGGTCCTGCACGAAGACCACTCCCGCCTTCCCCTTGATGGCTTTGAATCCCAGCGTGCCGTCGGTGCCCATGCCCGAAAGAATGACGCCGATACTGCGCTCTTTCGCGTCATCGGCCAGGGAGCGGAAAAAGTAATCAATCGGCAGGCGCAGGCCGCGGGGCGCCACCGGATCGAGCAGGTGCAGGACCCCGTGCAGGATGGACATATCCTTGTTCGGCGGGATGACATAGACGCAGTCCGGCTGGACGCGGGTGCGGTCCTTGACCTGGGTGACCTTCATGGCAGTGGTGCGCTGGAGCAACTCCGCCATCAGGCCCTTGTGCGTCGGGTCCAGGTGCTGGACGATGACAAAGGCCATGCCGCTGCCCACCGGCACGTTCTGCAGGAACAGTTCCAAGGCTTCCAGTCCGCCGGCGGAAGCGCCGATGCCGACGATGGGGAATGTGCTGCGGCCCGCGCTGCGCGCGTTGTCCGCCGGCGGGGACGGCGTCTTCTGGGGGATTGCAGCGGCAGGTTGATTCTTCCGGCGGGCGGGTTTGGTTGGCTTTTTCATGGTTTCGTTCTCTCCTCACAATTCACGCTTCACACCGTCGCTGAGAAACTGGCTCGCCTTGAGTTTCGCGATGGCCTTGAGATTGGACTCAGCGTCCTTGCGTACACGCTGTTCCTGAACGCGATGGAAAGAAACACCTCCTGCGAGCGATGCCAGTACCGCCACCGCCAAAACGACTTTCAGCCAGCCCGGGAAAGAGTTCATGGCAACCCGTGATTTAACAATGCCAGTTCTACCACACACTGACCATTTAAAAACAATATTTATTAAGAATTTTTATGCTCGGGGGAGGCAAATTCCGAAATCCAAAGACCGACCCGCTGCAACGACCCGGCGGCGCGGCGGAAAAATTGAAAGGTGGGGACGCGCTGCCTTGTCGCACCGAAGCAAAGCGAAGGCGGGTGCGCGTCCATCCGGTCGAGCGGCAGGTCGGCCCTGCCAAAAATTTGTTTGCCTTCAAACCGGCTTCTCGCCGCGTCACTTCCAGTACGTCCAATCCACGTCGGGGAAAAGGTTGTCGCGAGATTCGATTTCACGCAGCCATTTTTCGTCCACCTTCGTGACGGCGAGTTGATCGTGCAGCGCGATGAAGCGGAGCAGATGGTCCTTCACGCGGCGGCGCGCGTAATCGGGACTCGTGCCCGCGCGCAGGATGAACGGCCAGTCGCTGGCCTGCGCCAGCAGCAGTTCGCGCGCGGCCTGGCGCAACGCCCGCGCCTTCAAACCGGTTGCCTTCGGATATTTTTGCGCGAGGTTGGTCATCCATTCCTGCGCGACTTGCAGGTGCGGGTAAATCCACTCGTTGTTTTCGTTCAGCCACGCGCGCCAATAGCCTTCCTCGCCCCAGCTTGACGCGCCGGGTGTGGCGATTTGATTGGTCGGATGCCGGCGCAGATATTCGCCCGGCGTGATGAGCGCGACGGTTTTCTGGTCGTAAAAAAGTTTGCGCGCGAAATAATCAAGAAATTCCGGCCCCTCATACCACCAGTGGCCAAACAATTCCGCGTCATACGGCGCCACGGCGAGCGGCGGACGATCCAAAAGCCCGGTGAGCTGCCGGACCTGGTTCACGCGTTCGTTGAGAAAATGTCCGGCGTGTCCGGCGGCGGCCTGCAACGCGGCGTCGCGTTGATAAATTTCCTTGTCCCCCGCGCCGCCGGTGATGCGGAAATACTTGATGCCCGTGAACCCGCGATTGTCCGGCGAAGGCAGATGCGGTTTCACGTAATCGAAATCAAGATCGAAACCGACGTCGCGGTAAAAATCGCGGTAACGCGCATCCCCGGGATAACCCTCGTGCTGGCTCCACACCTGCCGCGAGGAATCGAAGTCGCGCCCGAAGGCGGCGATGCCGTTGGGCGTGAAAATCGGCGCAAAGGTGCCGTAGCGCGGACGCGGACGCGCGTGAAGGATCCCGTGCGTGTCGAGAATGAACCAGCGGATGTCCGCCTCCTGCAAAAATCGTTCGATGCCCTCCACGTAAGCGCATTCCGGCAGCCAGATGCCGCGCGGGTCGCGCCCGAAGCAACTGCGGTAATGATCGCGCGCGGTGAGAATTTGCGCGCGGATGGACGGCGGATGATTGGCCAGCAACGGCAGCAATGCGTGCGTGGCGGCGGTGGTGATGATTTCAATCCGGCCTTCGTCCTGAAATTGTCGAAACGCACCAACGAGATTGCCGTCGCACGCGCGCCACGTGTCGCGCACCAGACTGAAGCGGTGGTGATACATCCACGCCAGTTCGTGAAACGCGCGGTCCCAGTGGGTGCGGTGAATTTCCTTTTCCGCCAGGGCAATGAGGCTGTCCAGATGCCGCTCGTAACGCCCGCGCAGGAGCGGGTCGAGCAGCATCGCGCACAGCGTCGGCGAGAGCGAAAGCGTCAGGGGCGCGTCCAGGCCGTCGCGCCGCCAGCCGTCGAGTATTTGCAGCAGCGGGACGTAGGTTTCGGTGACGGCTTCAAAGAGCCAGCTTTCCTCTAGAAATTTTTCATGTTCCGGATGGCGCACGAACGGCAGGTGCGCGTGCAGGACCAGTGACAGGTATCCTTGAGGCCAATGAAGCTCGCTCATTCGTCAAATTTGTTGGAAATCCATTCCGCGACGGCCCTGCCCCTGACCAGAATGGCCACGCCCAGCACGCAAGGAACAATCAGCAGGCTGGCGTGAACCACACCCACCGACACATGATCCTTGTGGCATTCGGCCAAATACAAACCAAATTCCAGCGCGCCCAGACCGATGAGTCCGGCAGCGGTGAAGCGAACGAGCATCAAAGCTCCGCGTGGAGGGGCGTCCATGCGATCAAACATTTTCTGCCAGCGGCGGTTTGAGCGCGGGGTCCTGCGGATGCGCGCCGACATCACCGAGATATTCGGTTTCGCGGCTGAATTTCAGATTGGCCGCGCGCGCGTCCGCGCCATCGGCGGAAACGGCAACGGCGGGCAAATCATATTTTCCATCCGGCAACGCGAAGCGGTAGCTGAACGAGCCGTCGGAGCGCAGTTTGATTTCGTGTCCGCCGAGCGTGACTTTGGCCGCCGGTTCGGTCGCGCCGTAAATGATCAATTCGGCGTTGACGTTGAACCAAAAGCCCTTGGGCTGCCCGGCGCCGCCGAACGGACTCGAAAGGCTTGAAAGACTCGAAACGCCGAGCGACGAAATTTCATGCGCGAGCCGGCGGCGGATAAGCCCGGTGATTTCGAGCGAACCCATCCAGACGCGGCGCACCTCGTCAACGTTGACGACTTTGGCCAGCGCCTGTTCCTGCCGCGGCGTCCAGGTCGAAACCGGCTTTCCTTTGGCACGCGGCAATTCAGGATGGCCGTGGCGGCGGAGCTCTTCGACCGCCTGCGCCAGGGGAAGATTTTCGCGCACGGCGGATTTGATGATTTCGATCAGTCTGGCAAACGGGAATTCAAACGGAATCGTGGCGAATTCCACGTCACCCTCCGTGGAAACGGCGTCCGGCGGCGTAACCGTTGCGCTGGAAACAGCAATGCGTGTCCACCGGCCAGGCGGTGAATAATAGCCCAGCTCGGCGGCGTAGGAATCTCCGGCGCGCTCAACGTGCGCGAACCAGTGGCGCGATTCCGGATGAACGTGAATATCGCAAATCGGATGGCCTTGAACCTTGCCGGCGTAAATGCGCAGGATGAGATGGCCGGCGGCGGATCGCGTGTTGAGCTTCAACTGCTGCTCGCGCGTCAAATCCCAATGCGCGTAAAGCCAGTGCGGGTCGCGCGCGGTCAAAAAAAGTTTTTTCGTGCCGTAAGCTTCGGGCAGCTCGGTTTCCGCCGTTTCAAAATGTTGCGACGGCGGCACGGGGCCGAGCGCGTATTTCCGGCCGGGTCCGCTGGCGGGCGGCGGCGCGGGCTGGTCGCCTTCGAGCAGGAGCGGCGGGACTTCAATTTTTTTGCGGCGGACGTAAGCGCGGCGGGCGGTTGTGGTTTTTGGTTTGGCGGCGCGGCGTGGGCGCACAACCCGGTTGGTCGTTTTTTTTCCGGCTGCCGCGGGTGTTGGTTTTGTTTTCATAACCGCAATTCCCTGTTTTTAGCGCTTAATTCAATACCAGGGGAAACGTTACGGCGGGAATTTGCCGGGCGCAATGTGAATTTTCCGGCGGGGTGTGGATAACTTTTTTGAAACGCGCTTGCCAGCAGGCGTGCGGAGGTGTTTTACTTGAGTTTATGGCAGGCATGAACGGCACTCCATCTAACAACGCGCCGGTCACGATATTCGTCGTGGACGATGAGCCGATGTTGCTGGAGATGGCGGTGATGATTCTTGAACCGCTGAATTTTCGGGTGCGGACGTTTCGCGATCCGCAAACGGCGGTGGCGGAGTTTTCCGCGGCGAATCCACGACCGGCGCTGATCGTGACGGATTACGCGATGCACTCGATGACCGGCATGGATTTGATTCGCGAATGCAGACGCATTCATCCGAAGCAAAAAATCATTCTCCTGAGCGGCACGGTGGACGAAAGCATTTACACCAAAGCGGAGGCAAGGCCGGACCGCTTTCTGGCCAAACCGTATCAGGTCAGTGATTTTGTCGCCCTGGTTCAATCACTCGCAACGGGTTGAGGCCGGGCCGCGAATTTGCCGGCCAAAGCGGTGGTGGAGTGGTGATTTAAGCCGGATTTAATTTATGATGAAGAAATTATTCCTGAGCGTCGTCATCGTGTTGGTGGTTTTAATTGTTGTCGCGGTGATTGTCGCGGGTTTCTTTCTTGGCACCATCGTCAAAACGGGCATGGAAACGGCTGGCCCGAAAATCACGCAAGTCTCCATCAAAGTGGACGCGGTGAAATTGACGTTGGTGACCGGCTCGGCCCAGGTCAAGGGGCTCGTCGTCGGCAATCCTGAAGGTTACAAGACGCCGCAGGCCATCAGCGTCGGCTCCGCGGCCGTGGACGTGAATCCCTTTTCGGTTTTGTCGGACAAAATTGTCATCCGCTCGGTGCGCGTGGAAGCGCCGGAAATCACCTTTGAAGGCAATCCGTTCAGCGGGAACAACCTCAGCGCCATCATGAAAAACGTCAACGCTGCCACCAAAGGCGGCGGATCCGAGCCCACGAATGCCACCACCAAGCCAGCCGGCCAGGCCGGCAAGAAAATTGAAGTGGACGACTTTTTGATCACCGGCGCCATAGTTCACGTCAGTCTCACCGGCGTGAGCGGCAAGGAAATGACCCTGCCGCTGCCGGACATTCATCTCACCAATCTGGGCAAAGACAACGCCGGCATCACCGCGGCGGATTTGACGCGGCGCGTGCTCGACGCCATCACCACCGCCACCATCAAGGCCGTCGCCACCGCCACCACCGACATCAGCCACGGCGCTGGAAAAGCAGCCGGCGCAGGCATGAACAAAATCACCCCAGGCATCGGCGGTTTGTTCAAGAAATCAACAAATTAGCCGGCCTGTTTTTATTTGCCATCGCCTCTGCGATTTTTAGATTGCAAGTGCGGCGATTTGCTTTTAGTTTCCGGTTGAAACCCGTGAGTTAAGGTTATGTTTTTTGGCGTTGATTATTATCCTGAGCAGTGGGTCTTCCCTTACGCCGGCACCGCCGACAACCCCGAGGGCGCTTGGGAACGCGATGCTGAATTGATGTTCAAGGCCGGCATCAACGTTGTCCGCATCGGCGAATTCTCCTGGGGGCTCTGCGAACCCGAAGAGGACCGATACGATTTTCTCTGGCTGCGCCGCGTGATGGACATCATGGCGCAACACGACATCAAAGTCGTTCTCGGCACACCCACCGCCGCGCCGCCCATCTGGCTGGCCAAAAAACATCCGGAAATTCTGCCGATCGACGAGTACGGCCGGGTCAAGCACGAAGGCACGCGCCGCGCCGTTTGCTTCAACAACGACACTTTTTGGAACACGTCCAAGCGTTTGGTTGAAAACATGGCCCAAGCCTTGGGCGATCATCCCCAATTAATCGCCTGGCAGATTGACAACGGCCTCGGCGGACATCAAACCGAGTGGTCGTTTAACGAAGATTCGCGCCTGGAATGGCAAAACTGGCTCAAGTTGAAATACGAAACCGTCGGGCGCCTCAACGACCAGCTCGGCTTGCGCTGCTGGGGTCAGATCGTTTCCTCATTCGACGATGTGCCAATGCCCATGTATGCCCCCGCGATGCACAACCCGGCGCTCTTGCTCGATTGGAACCGCTTCTGCAGCGACGCCATCATCGCCTTTGCCCGGATGCAGGCTGATGTCCTGCATGAAATTTGCCCCGACCATCCCGTCACCGTCAACCTGCGCGCGCTCACGCGGAAATTCGACCACTTCGACATGGCGAACGTCGTGGATTTTGTCTCTATCGAGAGCAACGCGGCCATCAAGACCAAATCCACCGAACTGGCCTGCGACATTGACATCCTCCGCTCGCTGAAAAAAACGGACATCAAGACGCCCGACAGCGACTGCGGATTCTGGGTCATCGAACAAAAGGCCGGCCAGGTCAACTGGCAGGACGTCAACTCGCTCGTGCGTCCCGGCGTCATCCGGCTGTTCACCTATCAATTGGTCTCGCGTGGCGCCTGCGGCGTGTTTTTTTACCACTGGCGCCAGCCGCGCATCGGCAATGATAAATTTTTCGGCGCAGTGCTGCCACACCATCTCGAAGGCAATGACCGCATCTTCAAGGAAATCAGCCAAATCGGCGAGGAATTGAAATTGCTCGCCCCCGCCATCAAAGACACCAAGGTTGTGGCCGATGCCTGCATTCTTTACACACACGACAACGACTGGACGCTGCAACAGCCAATGCAGCCGAACAAATTTTTCAACCTCCGCGAGCACATTCAACTCATTTACAACGCACTTCACGACCGCAACATCTCCGTGGATTTTGCCCGGCCAACGGAAGACCTTTCGCAATACAAAATCGTTTTCGCCCCATCGCTGCACCTGCTGTCCGCTGGCGAGGCTGACCGGCTCAAACTTTACGTCCAAAACGGTGGCACGCTCGTCGGCACGTTCAACACCGGCCTCGTCAATGAATATTGCATCGTGCCTGACACCGGCTACCCGAACGACCTGATTGATATGTTCGGCCTGGAAGTTTTGGAATTCGACCCCATTCCACCCGGCGAGGAAAATCACCTCACCTTCAAGGGCGCGTTCCCGACCAGCCATTTGCATCCCGCACGGCTTTGGTGCGACATCATCGAGCCGAAGGGTTGCCAGGTTTTGGCAACTTACGCGAAGGACTTTTACGCCGGACATCCCGCCGTGACCATGAACAACTTCGGCCTCGGCAAGGCGATTTACATCGGCACCATGAGCCACCAGCATTTTTATAACGACCTCGTTTTGTGGCTGCGCCAGATGTGCGGGTTGCAACCCCTGCTCAAAGTTCCTGAAAACGTCGAAGTCAGCATGCGACAAAAGGAAGGCACGCGCGTCTTCTTTTTGCTCAACCACCAAAATTCGCCCGTGCGCATCCAATTTTACAAGCCCATGCACGATTTCCTCACGGGCAACACCTTCTCCGGCAACTACGACCTTCCGCCGCACGGCGTGCTCGTCCTCGACGAACATCCCGAAGATAAAATCTCTGGCGCTGCCGCTTGATTTGCGGTTTGTTTTGTGGCGGTGAATTTTCTCGAAGCCACTCTCGCTGCCCTGGCATTGTTGAGTTTTGCCCTCGCGCTCTGGCAATGGGTCGCCGCCCGGCGCTTCCCCCTGCACCGGCGCATCACGGATTTGTCTTTTGCCCCGGCCATCACCCTGCTCAAACCGCTCAAAGGCGGCGACGCCACCACCGTTGAATCACTCCAAAGCTGGTTCAATCAACATTACCCCGGCCAGATTCAAATTCTGTTCGGCGCCGCTGACGCCAGTGATCCGGTTTGCAAAATCGTCCGCGAACTCATTGAAAAAAATCCCGGCCGCGACGCGCAACTCGTCGTCTGCGCTGAATCGCCCGGTGCCAACGGCAAAGTTTCAACCCTCATTCAACTCGAACGGCTGGTCAAACATCCGCTGATTCTCGTCAGCGATGCCGATGTGCGCGTGCCCCCCGATTTTCTCGCGAACGTCGTCGCGCCGCTGCGCGATCCCAAAACCGGCCTGGTCAATTGTTTTTACCGGCTGGCCAATCCCGCCACCCCGGCCATGCGTTGTGAAGCCGTCGCTGTCAATGCCGATTTCTGGAGCCAGGTTTTGCAATCCACCAACCTCAAGCCGCTCGACTTCGCCCTCGGCGCGGCGATGCTCACGCGCCGCAAATTGCTCGAAGAAATCGGCGGCTTCGCCGCATTGGTGAATTGCCTCGCGGACGATTATCAACTCGGCCATCGCATCGCGCAGCGCGGCCATCGCATCGCGCTTTGCCCCGTGGTCGTGGAATGTTGGGACGCGCCAATGAACTGGTGTGATGTCTGGAAACATCAACTGCGCTGGGCGCGCACCATCCGCGTCTGCCAGCCCGTGCCGTATTTTTTCAGCATCCTGTCCAACGCCACACTCTGGCCGCTGCTGTGGCTGATTGCGTCGCTCGTCTGGTCAAAAACCCTTTGCGCTCCGCTCATCGCTGTCGGCTGTTTGCTCATCCGTATTGTCCTGGCGCAAAATCTCCAGCGCCGATTCATGCAATCGCGCGACAACATCGCGCCGCCGTGGCTGGCGCCGGTGAAAGATTTGCAGCAGGCGGTGATTTGGGCCGGCGCGTTTTTGGGAAATACCGTTGAATGGCGGGGACAGAAAATGCGTCTGCGGCGGGATGGGACGTTGATTGCGGAAAAGTGAAGTGCCGCGTCCAACATTGCCAACCGACGCAGCTTTGATAAGGTGTTTTGGTTGGGCGGTTGGCGCAGTGGTAGCGCAGCTCCTTTACACGGAGACGGTCGGGGGTTCGAATCCCTCATCGCCCACCAGCCCCGAAAGCTTTCGGGGCTGCCGTGCCGAAGCTGAAAGCGCAGGCAGGCCAGGACTTGCTCCTCGCCCAGCGCCAATATCTGATGAAATACTTTTCTGGTATCATAAACCGAACCGGAAAAACCGATTTCACCAGCCTTACCCATTCAAAACGTCGAGGAACCACAAAAATATCATATTGGGGAAAATATGGCGATGGCGGTTGCAATCAAACAACGGTCACCATTCCCAACCCGCCACCAAGCCCCAGTTACAGGTTTACAATCTTTTTTCCGAATAATGTGCCGGCAACCAACTGTCCCATCTCCCTAAGCGGATTTAATTAATAAGCTGTGTCCGAAAAAACGGAACCCGCGCGTCCAAAAAGGAACAGGGCTGAACCGAAGTTCAGCCTTTTTTTCAAACTCTTCCGCCAGCGCCTCTGGCTGTGGCGCGACCGCGCCGGAATAAAGTGAATATGGCCAAAAGAGACAGCGCAAGCGTCCCTACACGCCAAGTTCCGTCTGCCGGCCTTGCTTCTTCTTCGATTCAGGCGCTTTTTTGAACGTGTCGTCCAACGCCAGGTTAACCGGACGCTCGATGCCTTTGCCTGCCATCAACTCTTTCACCGTGCGGAGTTGCCGGTCGGCGTCTTTTGTGCGTTGAGTCCAGCAGGTGACGACGTCCTCCACTGAGCGATTTCCATGACTGATTGCATCCTCAAAGCACCAGAGGAACAACTCGATGGCGTAACGCTGATAAGCATCATAGTCTTCTACGGGACTCAAGGCGGTGTCTTGACACGATAAAAACGTATTGACTGGCTGGAGAAATTGGGGTCGGCAATCTGCAGCATCCCGCCGGGGCCGGATACGTTGGTGACGACGAGGGTGTTCCAGGCGTCCAAGGTCATATCACTTGTCCACTGGACACGGTAGGAGCCGAGTGGAAGGCTGGGGAAACTTAAGTTGATGTTCTGATTACTGAATTGGATGCTGGTCAAACCGGGCGTGGCCAATGCTTGTTTGAGCGCTTGCATCAAGGGGCTGGATTGTCCGCTCTGATGGTCTTGGGCAAGTTCCCAGATCATCACCCCTCCAAGACCATGGTTGCGGGCATAGCTAACCTTGGCCTGGCAGGTGCGTTGATCGTCGTAGGAAATGAATGTGTTGTTTGTGGGATTTGCGTTGGTGATGCTAAGATAGGCCGATTGGGCATTGGTATCCCAATGATATAAATTCGATTGATAATAATCGGTCATGATGGTGCTGTAACGAATGGCCGTGGCGGTTGGCGCATTCGTCCATGATTGCCGTGGCTGGGTAATGCATATTGACGAAGTGCCGCTGCCGCCGGTCCAGAGGTATCCGTAGAATGCGATGCCAATGCCAAGTTTGGCGGGAGCGACCCCGTTGGTGAGAAAATTTGTCACCGCTCCGTCCACGGAGGGAACCAGGTTACCGTTGCTTGGAAAGCGATAGCCACCATCATAGATGGGCGAATTAAACCAGGTCACCCAGCCCTCCCACGGACCGGACATGTCATAAGTCATTATGTTGATCTGGTCAAACTGGTTTTGAAACGCGGCATACATGACATACTCGGCAGTCGGGGAATCTCCGTAAGGCGGATAAGCCCCAGCCGCCGCCGTCAGCAATTCATGTTGAGAAAATGCGTTCAGGGCGGATCGCAGTCCAATCACCATATTGGTGTATTGCTGGGCATCGGAAGAGGGGAGCGGCTCCCAATCAATGTCCACACCGTCATAGCCACGGGTCGCCATAAAATTCGTGAGGTTGCTAATAAATACCGGCAGGTTGGCAGGGCTGGTCGCACCCTGAAACAGGCTTTCGGTGCCGCCGCCACCGACACAGATAAGCACCTTCCTTCCGGCGGCATGGGCTTGCAACACCAGATCGCTGGAGTTGGCGGTTGAAATACTATTGGCACTGCTGTCCAGCGTGCCATCCGAGTTCGGCACAACTGAAAAATGGATGACATGGGTCAGCGTGGTAAAATCGATATTAGATGCCGGCATGGAAGCCTGCTCCCATCCCGGATAGTAACCCACCCTCCAAACCTCGGCCTGGGTAATAATGGAAAGAAGACACAATACACCCATTGAAAGCGCCACCTGCCGCTTTCGGTCAAACCATTGGGAACTGAAATTCATGAGCCACAATAACTGAAAAACTTTGCCCTTCAGTTCCGAGCTTACTTGAGCACCGTGGTCACGCCTTGCAATTTGACGAAATCAGGATTGGAAGGCGAGTTGACGTTGAATGGAACTGGGTATGTAGAGCGACCGTCCATCAGTTTGTAAATTTCAGAATGGCCATCACAAAATGAAAGCCCATAGCCCCGATTGTGCCGGGTCGCCGGAAAGTCACAGAAAGGACGTTTGCTGGTCATATCTACCAGGAAGAATCCATCGTTGATGCTCAATTCATGTTCATCAATCAGATACCACGTTGAAGATGATGCCCGAACATCAGTATCCTTCAGATAGGCGCGATAGTTCTGTGACCCGGCAGTTCCATAATAGGCAGCATTTTGTGCATTCGTGGATCCTACCCAGGCACTCATTGAATAGCTGCGCACTTTGGGAACATCGCCGACCAAGGTGAGATCCGATGGACAATGATATATGCCGAAACTATTGTTGTAAGGCCAAAAGGTTCCCGTTGTGTCACAAAGTTGATTGGTGCAATCATGCACCCCGGGAGTGACTTGTCCGTAAGTAGGATCATCAGGATAAGTCATACAGCCCTGAATCCATGAACCAATTGACAAACCGGCGATTCCTATGTTTTTGGCGTATAGGCAATTATTATCGCCGGCATACATTATGCCGCAGAGATCCAGTTGCTTCAGATTGTTTAGGCATTGAATTTGCTTTGTCTTTTCTTTTACTTTGGCCAGGGCCGGGAGGAGCAAGGCGGCGAGAATGGCAATGATGGCAATCACCACCAGAAGTTCAATCAATGTAAAAGCCGGCTGGCGGCGGCGAATAACCGGGGAAAGGAAAATGTCCCTCGATGTTTGGCTCATTACCATATTGACACTTCTATTTCTTGTATTGGCCGGGATGACAGGGCCACCCCGGCCAATGAATTCAAGACATCATTGTTAATTACTGTAGTTGGGCGCGATAAAACCGCTGCGTCCCAACCACCGAGTTCGTATAGGGCGACGTTGCCCCGCTGACATTGACATATGGCCCAATGACATTTGTTGACGATTGAAGCGTGCCCGTCGGCCAGGTAATTACTATATTGCTGCCGGAACTCACAATGTTGAGGTGAGTCGTATTCAGTAAATGGTTCTGAATCTGTTGCGGAGTAAGCACTTTATTATAGATGGCCACATCATCCATTGTGCCGCTAAACGGATTGAAATCTACTGGATTACGCCAGCCGAGAGTAACGGGACCGCTCGCACTGGGGTCATGATTTTGATTATAATTATAATTATAATCAAGGCTGCCACTGGGCACATTCCCGTTCTGAACGAATCCGCTGTCGGTCCCTGAAGCTTTCGCCACGCCATTGACATACAAAGTGAACGTCGTGCCGTCATAGGTGAGCACGATATAATACCACTGGCCGGCAACGATGGCGTCCGGGTCGGTAAGCTGGACGCCCGTCCAATAACCATTGTAAGGCCACCAGGCCCAATTGTTGCCGCCCGTCTGATATACCAGCCAACCGGTTGGGCCAACGCCCCATGGATTACTCATGGATGAAAGTGCCGTCCGATAATCATTGCCATTGGCCGCGGTTGAGGCGGGCTGGAACCAACCTTCCACCGAGAACGCGCCCGGCGGATTGATTTCAATCGCATAGGGAATGCTAACCGTCGCCCCATTCACGACGCCCAAGGCCCCGTCGGTTTCGTTGGGAATGCCAGTGGTTGCACCGAAAGTAAAGCTGCCCGCTCCCGTAACGTAGGCTCCGTCGAAGCTGCCAACAGCATCAACCGCTGTGCTGCTGCCATCCGGCTCGTCCAGACGCCAATAAGCGACGGGGCCGTCGGCCACAACCACCTTGGCGTATTTAGTAATCGGAACGTTGACTGCACGAGCCTGAACATTGAGGGTGGCCGGATCGCTTTCAACCGATGTGTAGGGATTGATGACGCTGACATAGTAGGTCGCGCCGTCGTTGGTTAACTGAACGTTTGATAACCACAACGTCTGATTGGTGGCCCCCGGGATCAAGCTGGCGTCTCCATTGTGCCATTGATAGGTTATCGGCAGCGCGCCCTCGGCCACAATTTCAAACGCCGCCGCACTGCCGACGTTGCGGATGATGGAAGTCAGCGGGGCGTCAATCAGGAGACCGGTTGAAACAGAGAGGTGTGCCACGCTGCTGGTTACAGAGCCGACGTAGTTGGTGATAATGACCTGGTAGGTCGTGCCGTCGTCCGCGGGAGTGCAGGTAAAGGTTAGAAAATTATTGGCCCCTGAGGCCACCAACGACGTTCCCTTGTACCAAAGGTATGTCAGCGGAGCCGTGCCGTCAGCGACGACGCTGAACTGCACTGTGTGTCCCGCATAGGCATTGGTTGACATCACATCCGTCAGAATTGAGGGTGGCAGAGCCGTCGCGCGGAAAGAGTTGGTTCCGACTTGATAGTGGGTCAAAACTTGAGCCGCCGTCAGCGCGTAGGTATAATAGGCGAATTCGTCCACGCCCCCATCGAAAGCTCCATATCCGGATGCGTCGCCACGAAAGCCAAGAGCAATAGGATTAACTCCAGCATTATTTACGGAATTGGCCGTGTAACCGCTGGCGTTCTGGGTGCCGACGAGCACGCCATTCAGGTAAAAGCTCATATTGGCTCCATCATAGGTGCCGACCAGGTGATACCAGTTAAACAGAGTAATGGCTGGGGAGGTAATCCAAACACCGCTCGCGGTAATGCAGGCAAAGGCGGTCGGCGTCCCCGCCACCTGATAAACATACCAGCCAGATTGGGTTGCAGTGCCCCAGCCGGAAAAGTTGCCGATCGGACAGCGATAGTTAACCGGGTCGGTGCTGATCGGCCGAGCCCAAATCTCGAAGGAAAACGGAGCTTGCTGGTTGAGTTCCGGATAATAGCCAGCGGTGACCGAAGCAGATTGTCCCGCCGACAGACCAATGGAATTGGTGTCTATGCCAGGCTGTCCCAGCACCGGGTAGCCGCCGCTGAAATTGTAAACGCCGGGAAACAGTCCTGAGGCGCTGCTATCAACAGCGGTTGTGCCGGAGGTTTCCTCCAGACGGTAGTAAGCGATGGGGTTGTCCGCCAGGATTGTAGTGGGATAATCCACCGCACCCGCCGTGCGGACACCTGACAATACCAGCACCGCCGCGAACGGCAGCAGCTTCTTTTTCCACATGGTTAGTTTTCTTGTTGTTGTTAATTTCATAGGTTCATGGACGGTTAAGTTTTTAATGTTTGCTTTTCCATTTTAATTATTATTTCCATTCTGTCTACCCCCTATATTGGGGGGTGGAGCAAAGCTGCCGCCGGCGGTTTTCCGCCGCATTCATCGCGCGCAAACCAGCAAACTATTTTTCCAAATATCGGATGACCGCTTCCGTGCGGGTGCGCACATTAAGCTGCTTAAAAATCTTTTTGATGTGGCCGTGCACCGTCCAGACACTGATGCCCATTGCCTGCGCGATTTCCTTGTCCACAAAACCTTTGCTTAAAAGTGCCAGCACCTCACGTTCGCGGCGGGTAAGCTTGGCCAGCTCCGAATTATCATGGCTGGAATGTAATTGAAGCAGCTCTTGAAAATAATATTTAACGCGCAGCAGAAAATCCTCTGTCATCAACTCCGAACGGGAGGTGACACTTAAAATCGGCTCCAGCAACCGGTCCGGCTTGACGCGTTTGACCAAATACCCCCCGGCCCCACCCGGTGTGGAAACAAACATCTGGTCGCCGTCCACATGAACCGAATAGGTGAGGGCCGGCACTCCCGGCTGAATGGGGGCGATGGTGCCGGTGGACTTGAAGCCGATGCGGCCGGCCAGATTATGGTTCAAGAGAACCATGCGGGGCTTGTGGAGAGCCAGGGCCTGGATGAAGGATTCCACCGAGTCGCAGGGAACGCTGCCAAATCCGGCTTGCTGGTCAATGCTCCAGCACAAAGCCCGGCGAATGCCCGCATCCAGTTCAACCACCAGCACGCGCTGCCGATTGGGATTGGCCGGCAAAGAATCAGAGGCCAAGCCTGCCCGCTTTCCCACCAACGTGTGAATGGTGGTATAAGTCCACAACACGGGGTTCATACACCACTCGAAGCTCACGATCAACTCGCGGGGAAAATGTTGGAAGACACTGTTCCAACCTTGCTTCACTGCCATCTGATAAATCTGGGCTGCTTTGGCGGCGGCCGTCTTCAGGTCTGGTGTGCCGAGCGGAAAAAAATAACCCACCCCGCCATGATCAATGCGCATGGCCAGATCCTGCTCTGCTTCACCAGAAGCCGGAAAGCGATAGCGTCGGAGAATCAAACGATCTTTCCAATTGCACTTTTTGACCTTGCCGGTTGACTCAACATTCGCAAAACCTGCATGGGGATGTTGCTTGGACATCGGTTTCATGAAAAAGCATTTGTCCGCTGCCATCAACCCGCAACCGGACAATTGTTATGCAGCAGTAATTATAGCACAGCCACCCCATAGGAAACAAGCTTAAAGCCATTGATTTTATTGGCGGTTTGAATTGCATGGCTCAAAAAAGCGGTTCATCCCATCCCATAGCACAAAGAACTGTCAAAAACGCCGATTTTCGAGAGTTTTTGTGGAATTCCTGTGCGATGACTATGATAAATTTGCTTTCTTCCTCACCCACCACTTGGAAGCCACCCGACCTGACAACCTGTTTTGCCGCCTCATTCCAAAACGTCAGACATTGCTTCAACCGGTTGTTTCTCCAGTTGGCGTTCGGCTTGGATTCCATTTTTTGCAATGGGCGACGAAACCGCGCGGAAAGGCTCCCATTCCGGCTGGTTCTCGAAAACCCAGTGATAATAATCCGATTCCTTGAGCTGGCTGCCCGCCGCCTCGTCCAAGATAAGTGTGCATTCGGGATGCAACTGCAATGCGGTGGCCGAAATCATACTGGTGATCGGGCCTTCAACGGCCTTGGCGACAATCGCCGCTTTTTCCTCGCCGGTGGCCAGCAAGATGCAGCGGCGGCAATCCAAAATAGAACCAACCCCCATCGTAATCGCGCGATGCGGCACAAGCTCGGGCCTGGGAAAAAGCGGCACATTCTGGGCGCGCGTCACCGGCGAAAGAATCTTCACCCGCGTGCGCGAGCGAAGCGCGGACAGGGGTTCGTTGAAACCCAGATGGCCATTTTGACCAATGCCGAGCAGTTGGAGATCAATGCCGCCGTTCTCGGCAATCAGCCGTTCGTAATTTGCGCATTCGGCGACCAAATCCGCCGCCATGCCATCGGGCAGATGCGTATTCTGCAAATCAATATTCACTTGCAAAAACAAGTGGTGATTCATGTAGTGCCGGTAGGAATTGGCATGGTTGCTTGACAGGCCGACGTATTCGTCGAGGTTGAACGTGCGACAGGCCGAGAAATCGAGACCTTCCTCACGGTGCATTTGGACAAGTCGGGCATAGACCGATTCCATCGTGCGTCCCGTGGCCAGTCCCATCACCAAGCGCGGATTGTCCCGCAATTCCCTGGCAATAATCCGTGCCACCAAGTCGGTAGCGGCATCCGCATTGGGTCGAATGACGACTTCCATAAAAGTTAGTTTGGTAAAATTATATTGATATATTGACCTCTTGGATTACAAAAGGTCGCTGTTCAGATTGAAATGTTATCGAAGGCGGTCATTGCAACAACCCCCCTGAATTGGGGGTTGAACAAGTGGGGCTTCCTGTGAAAAAGTTGGCGCGTGCGATGCGCTCTGTGTTTGATTGCACCGAAATTACGATGAACCCCTATCATAACTTTGTTTCCTCTTTTGCCCAACTCGCCGCGGCGGGGAAATCGCTGCCCTTGGGTGGCATTCCGCCACACCACAAACCCAAACCCCTGCCGAATGTGCCTGCGGCAATCATCTTTTCGCCACACCCGGACGATGAGTGCATCGCCGGCGGCCAGGGCGGCAAACAAATCAGCGCCACTGAAAATCCGGGCAGCCAGCTTGATTTGATCCATTGAAACCGTAATCCAAATAAAATATATGAACGAGAATCATGGTGCAGCGAAGCCGGGTTACAATCGTTTTCTCCTGCTCGTCGCCGGCTTGGGCGGACTGCTTTACGGCGTGGACGTGGGAATTATCGCAGGCGCGCTGCCTTATTTGGAAACCACGTCCGGCCTGAATGCCGGACAACTTTCATTTATCGTCGCCGCCGTTTTGCTCGGCAGCGTGATTTCAACTTTGTTCGCCGGGATGCTCGCCGACTGGCTTGGCCGGAAAAAAATGATGGCGTTGAGCGGCATCCTTTTTGTCATCAGCATTCCGATGATTGCGCTGGCGCAAGGCTACTGGCCGCTCGTTTTGGGCCGCTTGCTGCAAGGCATCAGCGCGGGATTGATTGGCGTCGTCATTCCGCTTTATCTCGCCGAATGTTTGAGCGCATCGAATCGCGGCAAAGGCACGGGCATTTTCCAATGGCTGCTGACATTCGGCATTTTCGCGGCGACGCTCATCGGCCTTTATTTCAGCCATCGCGTTGATGAAGTTGCAAAGCTTGGTGACGCGGACAAATTGTTTGCGTTCAAGGAAACTGCGTGGCGCGGAATTTTCTGGGTCTCGCTGCCGCCGGGGATTTTATTTGTCATCGGCAGTTTCATGGTGGCCGAATCGCCGCGCTGGCTGTTTCGGCGCGGAAAAATTGACGCCGCGCGTGCCGCGCTTTTGCGTTCGCGCAGCGACGAGCAAACGGAGATTGAATTGAAGGAAATGGAAGAAACGGTTGCCGCCGAAAAATCAAAAACTTCCACCGGTGACAAAATCAAGGAATCGCTGCTGCGCCGAAAATACGTCGTCCCGTTTTTGCTCGCGTGCGTCATCCTTGCTTGCAACCAGCTCACCGGCATCAATTCCATCATCGGCTACAACGCGACGATTCTTATCCAGGCCGGACTTTCCGATCTTCACGCGCATCTCGCCAACACACTTTTCACGTTGATCAATGTCATCGCCACTTTTGGTGCCGTCCTGCTCGTGGATCGCAAGGGAAGAAAATTTTTACTCACGCTCGGCAGCGCCGGAATCATCGTCTCGCTTTTGTGCGTGGGAATTCTGTTTCACAAAACCGAATCAAAGCGGGTTGACGCAAAAGATTCTGTGCAAGCGCTGGTGACGACGAATCAAACGCTTACGCTCGCGTTCAATGAAACGGCGTTGACAAATTTTACTGGCGGGGTTTTGCCGAGTTCGTTGGTCATCATTTATTCCTACGGCGATTTTTACGGCGCAACGACAGCGATTCGTTCCGACGACCAAACCGCAAAACCGGTTGAAATCACACGCGAAAGTTTAGTTCCAACTAATCGGTTTGCGGTTTTCATGTCGCATCCATTTGCAAATTTCGCCGCCGCAACGAATGCTCCGCTGAAAATTGAAAACGCGCTCATAACGCCCGTGCCGGATGAGCGAAACGGCTGGCTCACGGCAATTTGTCTTTTCGTTTTCATGTCATTTTTCGCCGTCGGGCCGGGCGTGTGCGTCTGGCTCGCGCTTTCCGAATTGATGCCGACGCGCATCCGTTCCAACGGCATGAGCATCGCGCTGCTCATCAACCAAGCCGTCTCGACGACCATCGCCGCCATTTTCCTGCCGACCGTCGGCAAATATGGCTACTCGACGATGTTCTTCGCGTTCGCCGGCTTCACGGTGATTTACTTTGTCACCGCCGCATTTTTCCTGCCGGAGACGAAGGGGAAAACTTTGGAAGAAATCGAAGAACATTTTGAAGGACGAAAATAAACCGCATGCGCATTTACCGTTTGAAAATCTAAAAACACAAATGAAAACTAAAATCGCCGGGCTGATCTTTCTGTCGTTCGCGGCCACAATTTTTGCCGCCAACATTAATACTTTGGCCATCATTCCGCTGCCGCAGAAAATCGCGTTGCACGATGGCACGTTCAACCTTGCCGCCGGCACGCGCGTCTATGTGGATTCCGCCTCGCGGGCGACCGGAAAATATTTGACGGAACGGCTGCGTCCGTCCACCGGTTATCCGCTCAAGACCAGCACGAAATACTTTGGCAGCACGGCCATCCCCGACGGCATTTTGCTCACGACCAAAAATGCGGATACGAAGCTCGGCCCCGAAGGCTACGAACTCACCGTCGCCACGAATTCAATTGTCATCCGCGCGCCAACGCAGGCGGGTTTATTTTACGGTGTGCAAACGTTGTTCCAATTATTGCCGCCAGAAATTTTCTCCACGAACCTCGTGAGCAATGTGGCCTGGCAGATTCCCTGCGTGCAAATTGAGGACTGGCCGCGCTTCAAGTGGCGCGGATTCATGCTCGACGTGAGCCGTCATTTTTTCAGCAAGCCCGAAGTCGAAACTTTTCTCGACGCGATGGCGTTGCATAAAATGAACGTGTTTCACTGGCATCTGACGGACGATCACGGCTGGCGCATTGAAATTAAAAAATATCCCAAACTGACCCAGGTCGGCGCGTGGCGTGCGGGCGGCGGCTTCGGCTTTGACCCCAAGTCCACCACCGCTTACGGCCCGGACGGGCGCTATGGCGGATTTTATACGCAGGACGACGTTCGCGACGTGGTGAAATACGCGGCGGCACGACACATCACCATTGTGCCGGAAATCGAAATGCCCGGCCACGCAACGGCGGCCCTGTCGGCATATCCCGAACTCGGTTGCACCAACGGGCCATTTGAACCCTCGATGACCGCCGGAATTTTCTACGGCATTTACGACCCGGCCAAGGAGCAGACGTTTGTATTCCTGGCCGACGTGTTGACGGAGGTGGCGCAACTGTTTCCCGGCCCATACATCCATATTGGCGGCGACGAAGTGCCGAAGGAAACCTGGAAAAATAGCGCGGATTGCCAGGCGCTCATGAAACGCGAAGGATTAAAAAACGAGGAGGAATTGCAAAGCTGGTTCACCCGCCGCATCGAAAAAATCGTCAACGCGCGCGGGCACTCCATGATTGGCTGGAGTGAAATTTTGCAGGGCGGTCTCGCGAAAAATGCGGCAGTCATGGACTGGATTGGCGGCGCCAAGGAAGCGGCGGGCGCCGGCCACGACGTGGTGATGACGCCGACGGCGTATTGTTATTTTGATTTCTACCAGTCAACCAACCAGACCGCCGAGCCGAAGGCTGCCGCCTGGGGCGGGCCGTTGACGTTGAATAGGATGTATGCCTTCGAACCCATGCCCACGAATGTGCCGCCGCAGTTGCAATCGCACATCCTCGGCGCCCAGGGCAACTTGTGGACGGAACAGATTCCCAACTTGAAACACGCGGAATACATGACCTTCCCGCGCGCCTGCGCGCTCGCGGAAGTCACCTGGTCGGCCAAAGATTCGCGCGACTGGGACGACTTCATGCGCCGGTTGCAAATCCACGTCCGGCGGCTCGATGAGTTGAACATTAATTATCGCCACGCAGCCGTTGAGACGCCGGAACCAAATCTACTCAAGTGAAAATGTCATCGCCGCCAAAAATTATCGCGCCGCTTGATCCGGATTTTCAACCGGCGTCGCTGTTCAACCGGCATTACCTCGCCGCCGCCAAAAAATCCGGCCAGGCGGTTCCGCTCGTCATCGGCCTCGACCGCGAAGGCGGTTTCATTTCACGCTACGAGACCATGGTGAAATCCGAAGCAGATCCGGACACGCTGCGTTACGCCGAGCGGCTCGTGAAATTTCTGCTCTGGGCACGCGGTGGTTGGCGGATTTGGGTCGGTGGTCCGCGCAAAATCGGTGAACATATTCAACGTTGTTATGCCAAATTTGGCGAACGGCACTTTGATGCGGATTTGATGGGGCGGGTGTATGAGCGTTCGTTTGAAGTGCTGGAGGTGGACGCCGCGTCCGTGCCTGCCGAAAAGGAAATGACCGCTGCGGTTGGTGGCCACTTGGACGGCTGCCGGATCGGGTTTGATTTGGGCGCGAGCGATTACAAGGTCGCTGCGGTCAAAAACGGTAAAGTGGTTTTCAGCGACGAATTTCCGTGGAATCCCAAAGACCAAACCGATCCGAATTACCATTACGAACATTTGAATGGTGGATTGAAGAAAGCCGCGGCGCATTTGCCGCGCGTGGATGCCATTGGCGGCAGTTCGGCGGGTGTGATTGTGGACAACAAGATCATGGTGGCAACGTTGTTTCGCGCCGTGCCGAGGGAAAAATTTGACGCGGCCAAGAACATTTTTCTGCGCCTCCGGGACGAATGGAAGGTGCCGCTGGAAGTGGCCAACGACGGCGACGTGACGGCGCTGGCCGGAGTAATGTCGCTCAAGACCGATGGAATGTTGGGCCTGGCGATGGGTTCGAGCGAAGCCGCCGGCTTCATCAATGCCAAAGGTGGCATGACCGGCTGGTTGAGCGAACTGGCCTTTGCCCCGGTGGATTATAATCCGAAAGCCACCGCCGATGAATGGTCGGGCGACCGGGGTGTTGGTGCGCTTTATTTTTCGCAACAAGCGGTCAACAAGCTGTTGCCAGCGGCCAAAATTGATTTGCCGAAGGAATTGGGCCTGCCTGAACGTCTCAAGGAAGTCCAAAACCTCATGGCCAGGGGCGACGGACGCGCTGCGAAGATTTACGAGACCATCGGGGTTTATCTGGGCTATACAATTCTGCACTACGCCGACTTTTACGATTTTGAACACCTGCTCATCCTGGGTCGCGTCACGACGGGCCGGGGAGGTGACATTATGCTGGCCAAGGCGCTTGAGGTGTTGAAGGCGGAATTTCCCGAATTCGCGGCGAAAATAAAACTGCACGTTCCCGACGAAAAAAGCCGCCGCGTCGGCCAGGCCGTGGCCGCTGCGAGTCTGCCGGCAATCAGAAAATGAATGGCTGCCATGACGAAGAAAATCGTTCCAATTCAACCACCACTTGCCCTCTGTCCCGAATTGCCGGCGTTTGATCCGGACGACCTTGCGAATGTGCGCCTGGCATTCGATCCGGCGACGCCAGTGTCATCGCAACAAGGCTGGCTGGCGAAACCCGATCCGAATTTTGCCCCGATGACCGTCCGTTCCGGCTGGCGCCTCGACGGATTATTTGTGTTTGCGGAATTGACCGATGCGGACATTTTCACGCAGGCGACGGCGCACAATCAACGTTTGTGGGAGCTTGGTGACACCTTCGAAATCTTTCTGCGACCGGCCAAGCAGGAGTCATATCTCGAGCTTCAAGTGGCGCCGAACAACCGCCGTTTGCAATTGCGTTATCCAAATGCGAAAGCGGTGGCGATGGCGCGCAAAGCCGGTTCGGCGGCGGATTTTGTGATTCGCAAAAAAGCATTTTACTCGCAAATCTGGTTGTGTCCGAAGGAAAAGAAATGGTTCGTTCTGGCTCGAATTCCGTTTCGATCCGTTTGCGAAAACGGGCAATCGCGGGCCGGTTCAGCGTGGAAATTCTCATTCAGCCGCTATGATTACACGCGCGGACGAGCCGAGCCGGTGATTTCCTCCACCTCGCCACATGCAAAGGCGGACTTCCATCGGCAGGGTGAATGGGGTGCTCTGCGATTCGATTTTGCGGCAAATGAAGACCAAAGTCGGGACTGAAAAATGATATTATGAAACTTCACAACTCAACCGCGGAAATTTTCGTGCCCGACGGTCAGCCCGTCGGCAAGGCGCTTCAACGCATCACGCACCTCGGCATCGGCGCGCACCAGGATGATCTGGAATTCATGGCCTTTCACGGGATACTCGCCGGTTATGCCAGCGCGGAAAAATGGTTCGGCGGCGTCACCTGCACCAACGGCTCCGGCAGCGCGCGGACCGGTGTCTATGAGAAATTCACCGACGCGCAAATGATGGCCGTGCGCCGGCGCGAGCAGAACACCGCCGCGACCATCGGGCAATATGGCGTCATGATTCAGCTCGACTACCCCAGCAGCGCTGTAAAATCATCGTCCGACACCGGCCTGAAAGACGATCTGAAGTTGATTTTGGGTCAGACATGTCCGCAAGTTGTCTATACCCACAATCCGGCGGACAAACATGACACGCACATCGGCGTGGTCGTTGCGGCCATCCAGGCGATGCGCGAACTGGCGCGCAACCAGCGCCCGAAAAAGGTCATCGGCTGCGAAGTCTGGCGTAACCTCGATTGGCTGCCGGATGCGGAAAAAGTTCTGATGGACGTGAGCGGCCGCGACAATCTCGCGGCGGCGCTGAACGGGGTTTTTGATTCGCAGATCGCCGGCGGCAAGCGCTACGATCTTGCCACGCTCGGACGCCGTTCCGCAAATGCAACATTTTTCGAGTCGCACGCCACGGACAAGACCACACAGCTTGTCTTTGGCATGGATCTCACGCCGCTGGTGGCGGATGAATTGGGGGATATCGTTGATTACGTCGCAGGACTTGTCAAAGCGTTCGAAAACGAGGTCTGCAAAAAGCTGTCCAAACGATTGGGGCGGTAGGCAGTCACAACCTCAACCTACAAGAACAAGAATGGAGAAAACAAAAATAAAAGCCGGCGATTGACGCCAACATCAAGAAAGTATTGGAAAGTGGCGAGTATGTTCCGGGGCCGATGAACAAGCAGTTTGAAAAGGAACTGGCCGCGTTCCACGGCATGAAATACGCCATCGGCGTCGGCAATGGCACGGATGCCATCTGGCTGACCTTGATGGCGCTGGGCATCGGAGCGGGCGACGAAGTCATCACGCATCCGAACCCCTTCTTCGCCACGGCGGAAACAATCTGGATCACCGGCGCGACTGCCGTGCTTGTGGACTGCGACCCGAAGACAAATCAGGAAATCCTTTGCCACTGCTTTTATTCAGGTCCGTGCGGGCGTCTCGCCTAAAATAAAATTCGCATCTTTGCAATCGCCGCACGCTTCGTCACTCTCGCCGCGATAATCAAATGCCTGAAGAACCCAAAGATCAGTCCCCCGGCTTTCCCGACGGTCGCATTTCCAGCCGCGAACGGTTTCTCAATATCTTTCTCGACGAAGCCGGGAATCTGGATTTTTCACCCAACGGTTCACGGTTCTTTGCGCTCGGCAGCATCACCAAGGAGCGTCCTTTCAACGCCTACAAGGAACTCACGGAGTTGAAATACGATCTGGTCGAGCAAGGCACGGCGCTGGGGTATTTTCACGCGACGGAAAATGCCCGCACCCAGCCAGGCCAGGATGCCGTCACCATCCCAACCCCACGGAACAACCTTTTCCCGCACCAAATCCCCGGACAGCCGCCAGCCCTGTTCCTGCGCATATTTTTCAATGCCGCAATGCCGCTGGTAATCGTACCAACCCAGCACCAGCAGCACGCGCGGGGATTTTGCTCGCCTGTTCGTGACTGTGAAGCCGGACGATTCTCCTTTCAGGTTCCTTTGTGCCGCATCGGTGACGGTGGGGATTCACGTCATTGTGGGCGCAAAACGCAGGTTAATGGTCCGCATAAGTAATTGCAGCGGTGAATGTTGCCCGCTGCCGGCTGTGTACGTTGGGAGGCGCATCAAACCGGTGACATGCAGATTTTTCAGTCTTTTTTGCAGAATTCCCCAATGGAGGGTGTTTCCAAATTCCAAAGGCGGAATTGTAAAAAATGGGCGGATTTGCGGATTTTGTAAAAACCGTGTTTCCCTTTAAAGGAGGTCAAGGTGCATTTGCCGGGGCGCAATTTGATAGAGCAA
>Ga0208191_1000395_pt1 | contig 32823 bp, 28 predicted proteins | sample June2015DPH_13_5_FD_184709 | JGI IMG/M metagenome (GOLD analysis project Ga0208191, IMG submission 184709) | Peatland microbial communities from SPRUCE experiment site at the Marcell Experimental Forest, Minnesota, USA - June2015DPH_13_40... | ecosystem: Environmental > Terrestrial > Soil >... | reverse complement strand
GGGCCGGGGGACGCGAGTCCCCCGCCCTCCCCTCAAACTCCCCTCCCAACCCCCTATATGATAGGTCGGGGAAGTCGGGCTGGAAGCCCACCTTCCCCGACCCGAATTATCTTAAGGGGTTGGGGGTTTGGGGAGGGCCAAGGACCCTCGATCTAAATTGTGCGATACCGGGCAGAATGAAGTATTCTGTCTAATGCAGAGGGGCGGCATAAAATGAAATCTTTTGTGCAGTCGCACATCTTCATCAGATGTTTGAGAGGCGATTGCTGCGGCCCGCAGCACCGCTGCTCAAGGCCAAGCCGGAGCTTGGCAAGATAAATGGCGTTGCCCAGCGAGAGCCTGGGAACGAGAGGAAAGCTTCATTCTCCATTGCTACGGATGCAGATCGTTACCCGTCTTTGCTTTGCCGTGATGCTCAGGGATTTTATCCAGCGCATCGCCTATTTCCTGAGCCGCCAGCCGCAGCTCGTAGTTTTTTTGCAGGTTCATCCAGATATCCGGCCCCGTGCCGAACCACCGGCCCAGGCGCAAGGCCGTATCTCCCGAGATTCCACGCCTGCCCCGGATGATCTCAGTGAGCCGGTTCGTCGGCACCCCCAATTCTTTCGCCAGCTCGTTTGCGCTCATGCCGAGCGCCTTTAATTCGTCAGCCAGGTGTTCCCCTGGATGGATAAGAAGCCGCGCCATAAGTCACCTCCTAATGGTAATCCACGATTTCCACATTAAGCGGCCCCGGAGAGCTGTCTAATGTGCCGCCAATGCCTTTCTCCTGCAAATCAGTTCCCCTCTGCCGATGGGAACAATCAGCGCATCAACTCTGTCATCGGTCATGGCTCGATTAAGCGTTGGTTGAAGGACCGCCTGATGGCTGATCGCGTTGTCTGCGACCAGAATGCCGCCACTCACCATGCGGGTAACCACAGATTCATAACAAGAGCCGTAGATTTCCTTTTCCGCATCGAGGAAACAGAAGGCAATGTCTCTACAGTTCGGAAGATGAGTGAGTGCATCCCCGTGAACGAGTTCCACCACGTCGCTCACGCAGGCTGCTTTAAATGTCTGCCGCGCAAGTTCAACTTTGTCGTCCCAGATCTCAAAAGCCGTGACCTTTCTGCCGACGGACCGGCACGCCAAAGCGAGCCAAAGGGTGGAATAGCCCGCGCTCGTGCCAATCTCTAGGTATTGGCCTTCAGGTGCGGTTGCGGCCAAAAGGGCAATAAATTTACCTACCTCCCGGGTGATCTGACGCAGGCGCTGCATGCGTGGCGTCCCATCAGTGCGGTCGCGTGCGTCGATCACCTCTAACTCATGCATTCGCGCTGCTATCGATAATGGCATGTCGTTAAACATGGTCTTTCCCTCATTATTATTTCCCATCCAAAAATACTAACAAACCTGAATAGCTCGCCAGAAATTTCCCGTAGGTGGACAAAAATTATCTTAAGGGGTTGGGGGTGGGGGTTTGGGGGAGAGGGCAGGGGCCACTTACAAAAAGCCCCTGGCTCCCTCCCCCAACTACATCTATTTCCAGGTCCTTACCAGGCGCAGATGGATATCCGCGGCGGGGGCGCTGTGGGTGAGTTGGCCCATGGAGATGAGGTTGACTCCGGTGGCGGCCACCCGGGGCAGGCGTTCGGCGTTGATGGAGCCGGAGGCCTCTAACAGGGCGCGGCCGGCAACGATGGCCACGGCTTTTTTCATGGCGGCCTCATCCAGGTTATCCAGCATGATGACCTCGGCGCCGGCGGCCAGGGCTTCTTCCAGGCCCGCCAGGTCGGTGACTTCCACTTCGATCTTCAGGAGGTGGTGGGAGTGCTGGCGGGCCTGTTGCACCGCCTGGGTGATGGAGGCTGCCGCGGCCAGGTGGTTGTTCTTGATAAGGACGCCGTCGTAGAGCCCGGACCGGTGGTTGCGGGCGCCGCCCAGGCGCACCGCGTATTTCTCCAGGGCCCGCCAGCCCGGGGTAGTCTTGCGGGTGTCCACCAGGGCGGCGGCGGAGCCTTCAATCAGGCTCGCCATCCGCCGGGTGAAGGTGGCGATGCCCGAGAGGCGCTGGAGGAAGTTGAGGGCGGTGCGCTCGCCCGTAAGGATTCCGGCCACCGGGCCGCTCAGGCGTGCCAGCACCGTGCCTGCAGCAATTTCCCGGCCTTCTTCCACCTGCGGCTCAAAGACCAGACTGGCATCCAGCTTGCGAAAAACCCGGCCGGCCACCGGCAGGCCGGCTACCACCAGGTCCTGCTGGGCCCGAAGGTGGGCCTCACCCTGAAGGTCCGGGGGGATCAAGGCCTGGGTGGTGACGTCGCCCGCTCCCACATCCTCTTCCAGGGCCAGGTCGATGAGGCGGTCAAAGAGGGGCCAAGCAGGGAAAGCGGTCATCAGTCCAAATCCTCGTAGGGGCGACCCGCGGGGTCGCCCCTGCATCATAGCGAGCAGCGGAAAGATATGTGCTTTGAAAGCGTTCTTTTAACCGGGCATAATGCCGCCAGTTCCATTAACTTTTGCCGTTGTGCCGCAGTCAAATCACCCTGAAGTTCAACCCCATACTCAAAAACCGTCTGCTCGGGGTTATCTCTATTGAGGGAGACGCTTACCTTTGCCTCGGAGAGGGGGATTTGGTGTTTGTCGGCGTACATTCGGAGGGTCATATTGAGGCAACAAGCGAAAGCTGCCTCAAGCAGATCGTGAGGACGAAAGCCCGAGCCGCTCCCTCCTTTATCAGGGGTTGTGTCGCAGGTAGCCTCCCTCTTTCCATCGGTAAAGATCGTGGCATACGGAGTTTTCGTGCTGACGCCGACAATCATATTTTTCTTCCTCCCTTATTGGTGCTGTTGCCGCAGCGCACCTCCGAATGCCGGTCGGTATAACCGGATCGGGCCTGATGCCTATTATACCATTTTACTTTCAGAAGATCGTCGCTTATACGAGTTAAGATTCTCTATTGATGCAGAAAAAGGCCCAGGCCCCTCCCATTAGGGGGGGCCTGGGGTTGAGTTGATTTTTAGGTCAGAGGCCGGCTATGGATTACTGTTCGCCCGACTTTTTTTGCTCTTGCGGCTTCTGCTGTGGCTGCGGCCGCGCTTGCGGCTGCGGTTGAGGCCGCGCCTGCGGCTGAGGCTGAGGTCGCTCTTGCGGTTGCGGCCGCGGTTGCGGTGCTACATGCTGCGGCTGAGGTTGCGGTTGAGGCCGCGCTTGCGGTTGCGGCCGCGCTTGCGGCTGAGGCTGCGCTTGCGGCTGAGGTCGCTCTTGCGGTTGCGGTTTTGCTCCAGGCTGCACCGGGGGTTTGCCGGGTTGCACCTGCGGCGAAATTGCCGGCGTTGCCGGTCTGGAAGGGCTAGGACCTGCGGGGGTCACACCGGGCTTGCCCCCGGGTTGCACCTGACCGGGTTTACCACCAGGTTGGACCACGCCGGGGCCTGGGGCGCCGGGCTGTACCTGTCCAGGTTTCCCAGGTGCTCCCTCTGGCGCCATACCCGGTTTGGCGCCCGCGGGGCCCGCCGGTTGGCCCGGGGTGGGCTTCAATGGGGGGGCTACCGGCTTAATCTGCTGTTGCGGCGGCAGCTTCTGGACCTGCGCCTGCTGCTGCGGGCTCAACTTCATGGTGGCCTTGGACGGCAGCGCTGCCCCGGGCAGGCCACCCTCCACCGGCTGGGCCGCCAGAGGCGGGGCCTTGGGAATCTGCGCCTTCAACGGCGGCACATTTTTCGGGGCGTACACGATGTTGGGTTTGCCCAGGTTGGCGCGGGCCGCATTGACGTCAGTCAGCTGCCGGGCCGGCGGCAAAGCCTGACCTTGCAGCAGGGCCGGTGGAGTGATCTGCCTTATACCTGCGTTGCGGCCCAACACCTCCTGTGGCGGCACCACATTGTGGATCCTGGTGATGTTGGCGGAGTTATTGATAATGGTATTGTTCATCACTGTCTGGTTGATGTTGCTTACCCGGGAGATGTAACTCACCGGTGGCCCATAGCTATAGGCGCCAGCGACAGCCCCGCCGGAATAAGTCTGCGGGTAATAACTCGGCGTATAATAACTGGGGACGAATTGCGTTTGGGGGAAGAAGGTCGGCACATAACCCGGGGGCGCCAGACAGCCGCAGTCCCCGTAGGAATAAGCAGGCGTGTAAGGCTGTCCAAATCCCAGCAGGAAGCTGGCCGCCCGGGCAAAGATCCATAAAGGCGAGGTGAGCGCGTCCGCGACCGGGGCTCCGGGATAATAACCTGGCGCCCCATAGCCCTGCGCCGGCACGTAGTCAGGCGGCGGGATGGGGGCCCAACCTACGTAAGAGTTGTCCACCGCCTCAGTTTCGGGGCTGGTGCGCCAATCCACGGTGGAAGGGTACCAGGTGCGCCCCGGGACCCAGACCCAGCCATAGCCGGGGGTGGGCATCCAGTTGCCGTAATGGTAAGTGGCCCAGCCCCAGGGCTCCTGGGACTCGAAAACGTAGCCGTCATTGGTGGGAACCCAGCGGCCATCGGTATAGGGCCGCCAATCTTGGCTGACCTTGCCGGGCGCCCAAACCGGGCCGTAGTTTTCGTAATCCACCCACTGGCCGTACTGGCCCAAATCGTCGTAGAACATAGCCACATCCTCCGAGGATGCCCTGGCCGGCTGGGTGAATCCGCTACCCAGCACGAGAGCCAACCCCAGGGCCAGGACGACGGCGAACCCCTGAGGTCGCTGTATTCCTTTCATATCCTTACTCCTTAAAGTTTTTTGGGGTCCTGACTGCACCGAGCCATTTAGAGGTTCCGGTGCAAATCTTCCATTTGGATGATGATTATTAGGGTTGGGATTCCCGTCGAACTCCCAATAACCTCCTTTATCGGAGATTATGCGGCAACCTTGGCCACTTTACTAATTAATCATAATTATATGATCATAAATTGATGAAACTTCTTATTGGAAATCTTTCCAGCAATTAAGTTTTTTTACTCGCATTTTTCTTCCTGTTTATCGGAACATTCCCAATGGGATAATCTACACCCTGCATTTTGCGCAGGCGAGACGCCTGTGCCAGCAGGCAACTCATGCAGGTAAGCCGGGGCCGCAGGTCCCGGCTTAGCCATTATAAGGGGGTTGGGAGGGGAGTTTGAGGGGAGGGCGGGGGCCGTCGGCCCCCGGCCCTCCCCTCAAAATAATCATCTCGTCCCCTCACCCCTTCAATTCCTTAATCCGCTTCCGGTGGTTTTTGAGTTTGGTGAGTTTTTCGGTCCAGGATCGGAGCTTTTCTTTTTCTTTCTGGACCACCTGGGCTGGGGCCTTGCTGAGGAAGTCCTCATTGCTCAGTTTGCGTTGGGCCGCCGTCAGGTCTTTTCCGAGTTTCTCGATTTCCCGGGTGAGGCGGCGTTCTTCTTCGGTAAAGTCGATGACCCCGGCCAGGGGCAGGTAGATATCTACATTACCCAAAACCGCTCTGGCTGAAGTAGGAGGCGGTCCGGAAACTTCGTTAAAGTGAAGTTCTTCAACCTTTGCTAATAGGGAGATCGATTGCCGATGTTTGTGTAGTTCCAGGATGGCTTGATCGTCCGGGCTATGGATATAGGCCTTCACTTGAATACCAGGAGGGACGTTCATTTCCGCTCGTAAGTTGCGGATAGCAATTATGCAGCCCATTACCATGCCTAGTTCGGCTTCGGCTAGAGGGTTGATTAGGGCTTCATCCGCCTCGGGGTAAGGCGCCACCATGATGGAGCCCCGGGTCCCGGGCAGTTTCTGCCAGATCTCCTCGGTGAGGAAGGGCATGAAGGGATGGAGCAGCCTTAGTGCGGCGCTCAGGAGGCGGAGCAGGACCCCCTGGCAGTGGCGGCGGGCCGCCAAGTTTTCTTTATCATAGAGCTGGGGTTTGATGAGCTCCAGGTACCAGTCGCAGAACTCGTGCCAGATGAACTGGTAAAGGCTGTTGGCCGCCTGGTCGAACTCGTAGGCGTCCAGGCGGGTCCGGGTCTCTTTGGCGACCTGCTGCAGGTGGCTGACAATCCAGGCCTCCTCCATCCGCAAAGGTTTTGGGCCGGTCTCATCCGGGGGGCCGGCAGGGTCGTAGTCCTCCAGGTTCATCAAGGTGAAGCGGCTGGCGTTCCACACCTTGTTGGCGAAGTTGCGGTAGCCGGCGATACGCTCCTCGGAAAGGCGCACGTCCCGGCCCATGGCCGCGAAAGCCGCCAGGGAAAAGCGGAAGGCGTCGGTGCCGTACGCTTCCATCAGGTCCAGGGGGTCGATAACGTTGCCCTTGGATTTGCTCATCTTCTGGCCTTCCGGGTCCCGCACCAGGGCGTGGATATATACCTCCCGGAAGGGCGCCTCCCCCATGAAATGAATCCCCATCATCATCATCCGGGCCACCCAGAAAAAGAGAATATCGAAGGCGGTAACCAGAACGCTGGTGGGGTAGAAGATTTTCAGCTCCGGGGTGGCATCCGGCCAGCCCAGGGTGGAGAAGGGCCACAGGGCCGAGGAGAACCAGGTGTCCAGGACGTCGGTCTCCTGGGCCAGTTCGACGCCGGCGCATTGAGGGCACTCACCGGGGTCTTCCCGGCTGACTATGACCTGGCCGCAATTCTTACAGGTCCAGGCGGGGATGCGATGGCCCCACCAGATCTGCCGGGAGATGCACCAGTCCCGGATATTGGTCATCCAGTCGAAGTAGCTTTTATCCCAGTTGGCCGGGATGAGGCGGGTGCGGCCGTCCTGCACCGCTTCCATGGCCGCCTCGGCCAGGGGCTTCACCATTACGAACCACTGCTGGGAGACCAGGGGCTCGACGATGACCTTGCAGCGGTAGCAATGGCCCACCGGGACTACGTAGGGCTCCACCTTCGCCAGGAGGCCGAGGCGCTTCAGGTCCTTGACGATCTGCCCCCGGCAGACGAAACGGTCCATACCCACGTATTTGGGGCCGGCTTCTTTGGTCATCTTGCCGCCCTGGTCGATGACCTGGACGGCCGGGAGTTGATGGCGCCGGGCCACCTCGAAGTCGTTGAAGTCATGGGCCGGGGTGATCTTCAGGGCGCCGCTGCCGAACTCCGGGGAGACGTAAGAGTCGGTAATTACCGGGATCTCCCGCCCCAGCACCGGCAAGCGCAGGGTGGCCCCGTGGAGGGCCAGATAGCGCTGGTCTTCGGGATGAACCGCCACCGCGGTGTCGCCCAGCAGGGTTTCGGGCCGGGTGGTGGCCACGGTGAGGTGGCCGCTGCCCTGGGCCAGGGGATAGCGGATATGGTAAAGGTGGCCGTCGTGGGGGTCGTGCTCCACCTCCAGGTCCGCCAGGGCGGTGCGACAGCGGGGGCACCAGTTGATCATGTAGTCGCCCCGGTAAATGAGGCCTTCTTCATAGAGGCGCACGAAGACCTCGCGCACCGCCCGGGACAAACCCTGGTCCAGAGTGAAGCGCTCCCGGCTCCAGTCGCAGGAGCAGCCCAGGCGCTGCAACTGCTGGATGATCTGCCCGCCGAATTCCGCCTTCCACTGCCAGACCCGCTCAATAAAGGCCTCCCGACCCAGGGCGTGGCGGTCGCTGCCCTCCGCGGCCAGCATACGCTCCACCACGTTCTGGGTGGCGATGCCGGCGTGGTCGGTGCCCGGCATCCACAGGACGTCAAAACCCTGCATGCGCTTGTAGCGCACCAGGATGTCCTGCAGGGTATTGTTCAGGGCGTGGCCCATGTGCAAGAGGCCGGTGACGTTGGGGGGCGGGATGACGATGCAGTAGGGAGGTTTGCTGCCGTCGGCCTTAGCCCGGAACAGCCCCTGCTCTTGCCAATATTTGTACCACTTTTCCTCAATCCGGGAGGGATCGTAAACTTTGTCCAGAATTTCCGCCATGGTGGTCCTTAGGGAAGTGTCAGGGGAGGGTGGTAAGGGGTCCGGCAGCCCAGACGTCTCGCCTGTGGAAACCCTGTACCCCCTCCCCAATATCTAACTATTTAATATCATTACAAACTAACATGAGAACCCCGTCATGTCAAGGGAATAGAAGGCCCGCCCAGCGGCGGACTGAGATTTACCTTGAAAAGCGCCAAAAGATCTGATATGACCAAGTGGTCATGTTGAGGCACGAAGAAGCGGTCCTGGCCACCTTCCGGCAACTGCCGCCGGATAAGCAGGAACGCGTCCTCACCGCCGCCCTGGCGGAGTTCGCCGACCAGGGATATCGGGCCGCCTCCCTGAACCGTCTGGTGGCCCGGGCGGGCATTGCCAAAGGGTCCCTCTATCAATATTTTCCCAATAAAGAAGGGATCTTCCGTCACCTGTTCCAGTTTGCCCTGGATCGGGTCCGGCGCACCCTGACCACGGTCAAGGAAGATACCCTGGAGGAAGGCTTCTTCAGCCGCCTGGAGAAATCCTTGCTGGCCGGGGTGGGGTTCCTGCGGGAGCATCCCCGCATCTTCAACTTCTACCTGAAGATCCAGTTTGACCAGAACGTCCCCTACCGGGAGGAGTTACTGACCACGGTGCGCCGCCACGCGGTGGATTACTTCTCCTCCCTGGTGCGCCGGGCCAAGGCCCGGGGGGAGCTGCGGCCCGGAGTGCCTGAGGCTGCGGTCCTCTTCCTCCTGGACGCCCTGTTCGACCGCTTCCTCCAGGCCGTGGCCGTGCCCGCCCTGGACGTCACCCTGGGTCTGAACCAGGCGCCGGAGGCGATCATCCGCAAACGGATCAAGGAACTGGTGCAACTTCTGCGCGAAGGGATGGCGGCCTAGGGCGCACCTGCTGGTCCGCCCCTTGAAAAGATCTATAATGACCTTTAAATGACCAGCCGGTCATAAAGGAGTCCGGGGATGGCCCTTCCCAAGTTTCAGGACCCCGATCTGAGGTCCATCTATGAAAAGGTAGCAGCAAAGGTCCGACTGGACCGGGAAGACGGCCTGGCCCTGTTCGAGAGCGCCGATCTGCTGGGGGTTGGGGCCCTGGCCCAGGTGGTGCGGCGGCGGCTCCACGGCCGCCGGGCTTTTTACATCTATAACCAGCACGTCAACTACTCCAACATTTGCATCAACGGCTGCAAGTTCTGCGCCTTTAGTCGCAAGGCCGGAGAGCCGGGGGCCTACGAGATGTCCCTGGAGGAGATCTTCGCCAAGATCGAGGCCCGGCGCTACGAACCCATCACCGAGATTCACATCGTGGGCGGTTGCCATCCGGACCTGCCCTTTTCCTTTTACCTGGAGATGCTCCGGGGCATTAAAAGGCTGCGCCCCGCAGTGCACCTCCAGGCCTTCACCGCGGTGGAGGTGGCCCACCTCTCCGACCGGGCCGGGCTGAGCGTCGCCGACACCCTGCTGGCCCTAAAGGAGGCGGGTCTGGGATCCCTCCCCGGCGGCGGCGCCGAGGTCTTCAGCCCCCGCATCCGGCAAAATCTCTGTCCCGAAAAGCTCTCCCCGGAAGGGTGGCTGGGGGTGGCCCAAACCGCCCACCGCCTGGGGCTCAACTCCAACGCCACCATGCTCTACGGCCACCTGGAGACCCTGGCAGAGCGGGTGGATCATCTAATAAGACTTCGCCAGGCGCAAGATGAAACCCACGGGTTTTTGGCCTTCATCCCCCTGGCCTTCCATCCTCAAAACACCGGCCTCAGTGAGCTGAGCGGCCCCAGCGCCATCGATGATCTCAAGACCCTGGCGGTCTCTCGTCTGCTGTTGGACAACGTTCCCCATCTCAAGGCCTTCTGGGTGATGCTGGGGCCCAAGCTGGCCCAAATTTCGCTGTGTTTCGGGGTGGACGACGTGGACGGCACCGTCATGGAGGAGCGCATCACTCACATGGCCGGGGCCCAGACCCCCCAGGGCCTGACCCGGGCCCAGCTCCGGGCCCTGATCCGGGAAGCCGGCTGTGAGCCGGTGGAACGGGACACCCTCTACCGGGTGGTGGAAGCTGCATGATGCCGCGGCCTTACGAAATAGACGAAATAGACGGAATAGAGGGGGGAATCCTGGAAAAATTGATCCCGGGCGGGCGCCTCGACCGGCTGGCAGCCAACCGCCTCTGGGACCTGGACCTCCTTACCCTGGGGAGCGCCGCCGATCTGGCGCGCCGGCGCCTCCACCCCGAGTCCCGGGTCAGTTACGTCATCGACCGCAATATCAACTACACCAACATCTGCGTCTCCGGCTGCCGCTTCTGCGCCTTCTTTCGCCCCCCCGGGGCCCCGGACGGCTACGTCCTGGGCTGGGACGACCTGGCCGCCAAACTTAAGGAACTCAAGGACCACGGCGGCAGCGGGGTCCTCCTCCAGGGAGGCCTCAACCCGGAACTGGGGCCGTCGTATTACGAAAGGCTAATCGGCTGCATCCGGGACTCCGGCCTGGCGGTACATGGCTTTTCACCCCCGGAGCTGGTCTTTTGGGCCGACCAGTGGGCCCTGACCCTGGAGGAGGTCATTCGCCTCCTGGTGGCCGCGGGCTTGAGCTCCATTCCCGGGGGCGGCGCCGAGATCCTGATGGACCGGGTGCGCCGCCTGGCTTCCCCCCATAAGTGCGACAGTGCCCAGTGGCTGGAGGTCATGGCCACCGCCCATAAATTGGGGTTAAAGACCAGCGCCACCATGATGTTCGGGCATCTGGAGACCCGGGCCGAGCGCATCGAGCATCTCCTCAAAATCCGGAAGTTGCAGGATGAAACCGGCGGCTTCACCGCCTTCATCCCCTGGACCTTCCAGCCCGGGTCCACCAGTCTGGGGGGCGAACCCCTGGGCGCAGTCGAATATTTGCGCACCCTGGCCATCTCCCGGCTGGTCTTGGACAACGTGCCCCACCTGCAGGTTTCCTGGGTGACCCAGGGACCCAAGGTGGCCCAGCTCGCCCTGAAATTCGGGGCCGACGACTTCGGCTCCACTATGTTGGAAGAAAACGTGGTGGCCGCCACCGGGGTGGGATTCCGACTGCCCCGGGAGGAAATCGAAACCCTCATCCGCCAGGCCGGCTACCAGCCGCGGCTGAGAGACCATCGGTATAATTTGCGGTGAGAGAACTGGGGGGAGGGCCAGGGCCGACGGCCGCTTGCAATCTCCCTCCAGACCCCCCTCCCAACCCGGGTAAGGGCCGGGGAAGGTGAGGCCGCTGGCCCCGACTTCCCCGGCAATAAAAACAAAGAAAGCCAAAGCCATGAAGCCCGAAATCGCGGTCATCGCCCGGGTAGGGGCCCATCAGGCCCTGGCGGCCGCGGGGCTCCAGCCGCAGCAGACCCGGGTCTTCTCCACCCCTTACGGCGACAGCCGCCCGGTGCATTTCTTCCGGCACGAAGGCCTGGAGTTTGCGGTCCTCTCCCGCCACGGCGAAGCGGGCTATGAAATCTCCGCCCCCTTTATCAACGCCCGGGCCAACCTTTATGCCTTGAAGGACCTGGGAGTGGCCAAGGTCCTGGCCTGGGTGGCCCCGGGGTCCCTGCGGCAGGAACTGGCCCCCGGGGATCTGGTGGTCCCCGGGGATGTGCTGGATGAAGGACGTGGTGGCCCCCATACCTTTTTTACCGGGGTGGGCTGGGGTTTTATTCGCCATAACCCGCTGTTTTGTCCCGAACTTAGAGAAGCCCTGCTCAGGGGTCTGGCCGGGGCGCCCTTCACGGTCCACGGCCACGGGGTTTATCTGGCCACCACCGGGCCCCGTCTGGAGACGGCCGCGGAGATCCGCAAGTTCCGCCTCCTGGGGGGCGACCTGGTGGGCCAGACCCTGGCGCCGGAGGTCTTCCTGGCCCGGGAGTTGGAGCTCTGTTACGTCGCCCTCACTTACGTGGTGAACTATGCCGAGGGCCTCCTGGACCGGCCTTACCGACCCGGGACGCTGTTCGAGGGGCTGGCCACCACGGAGGAGGTGGCCCGGGTGGCCGCGGTGGAAGCGGCCCTGCCGCAGTTGCTCCTGGGCCTCTTGCCAGGCCTGGCGGCCACCCCGCGGCAATGCCCCTGCCCCCGGCTGCTGGAGCGCTATCGCCTCCGGGGCGATCTCGGCCCGGACTGGCGCACCTGGGTGCGCTGAGAAATATCGGCAGGGCGGTTCTGCGGCCTGCCTGGCATGGACTCGAGGCTAAAGATGGCTATTACTGCGGCCTGCCGCTACCGGGAACAAATATGATCGCCCACCTGGCTTCCTGGGTCCTGCCGGTGAACCGCCCCCCCATCCGCGATGGGGCGGTGCTGGTGCAGGGCGGGGTGATCCGGGCGGTGGGCCCGGCCCGGGAGGTTTGTTCCTCTTTTTTGTCTTCTTTGTCAGGGTCCGGATTCCGGGGATTGATCTGCGACCACGGCTCAGGGGCCATCTTGCCGGGGCTGGTCAATTGCCACACCCACCTGGAGTTTTCCGCCCTGGCCGGGCGGATTCCGCCGCAGGAGCGTTGGCAGGTTTGGCTGGAGGCGGCCCTGGCGGCCCGGGAGGCCCTGGCCCCCGGGGAAGTTGCCCAAGGCATTCTCCGGGGCCTGGAGGCCCTGCGCCGCAACGGCACCGCCCTGGTGGGCGAGGTCAGCAACACCGGCGCCTCACTGAAGTACCTGGAGAACAGCGAGCTGGCCTACCATCTGTTTTACGAATGTTTGGGCTTCAACCTCCTGGAGCCTGTGGATCTGGGGAAATCGTTTCCCTTCCTGGCCGAGGCGGGGGTGGCAGCCAGCCCCCGGGTCTCCGCCGCCGCCCATGCGCCCTACTCCGTTTCTGCGGCCCTGTTTCGAGCCATCAGCCGCTGGAACGACGCCGGCTGCCGCCCGCAAACGGTGCACCTGGGGGAATCCCGGGAGGAGCTGGCCTTGCTGGCGGAGGGCAACGGCTTTTTGCGAGACTTGCTCAAGCGGCGGGGACGGTGGCTTGATGCTTTTCAGCCCCCGGGCGAGAGCCCGGCCGCCTATTTGCAGCATCTGGGCTTCCTGGGGCCTCGCACCCTGGCGGTGCACGGCGTCTGGCTGGATGAGGCGGACTGGCGCCTGCTGGTTCAAAGCCGCACCTGGCTGGTCCTTTGCCCCCGGGCCAACCGCTACACCGGGGCGGGGCTGCCGCCGGTGGACCGGCTGCTTCAGGCCCGGGTCAATCTGGCCCTGGGCACCGACTCCCTGGCGGGCAACTGGGACCTGAATCTCTTCGGGGAGATTGACTGGCTCCAGCGGACTTTTCCCGCCTACCCCGGAGATTTGTGGCTGCGCCTGGCCACCCTCAACGGCGCCCGGGCCCTGGGAAGGGACCGGGACCTGGGAAGTCTGGAGCCGGGGAAAAAGGCGGCTTTGGGGTTTATCCCCCTGGATAAGCCCGGAGAAGATTTCTGGCAGGAACTTTTCACGGCGGGGGCCGCAGGGAAATTTCGCTGGCTGGGATAATCTTGTCTTAGGAGCAGCAGTGGCACAGGCTTCCAGCCTGTGATCGGGCGAGAATGGAAACTAGTGGAGTGTTTCATACCCAGCTGGACATAATATCAGGTCCGGTCTGGGGACTTGGCTCGAGTTAAGTCCCCCTTTAAAACGGGGGGGCTAATAAACAGTCATTTTCAATGGATAGTCGATTAAGAATCATACCACTATATTTACCTGTTAGCTGATCGCGACAAGCTGATCGCTTTCTTTCGGAGGCCGACATGCTTTCCCAGGCCCGTATCGGTCGGATTGAGTACCTCAACGTCCTGCCCATCTATTTTGCCCTGGAGAACCTGTTTGGGGAGAACGGTTTTCAGCTGGTGCGGGGCACCCCGGCGGAACTCAACGCCGCCATGCGCCGGGGGGAGGTGGACCTGGGCTCCATTTCCGCCCTGGAATACGGCCGCCATCCCGGGTCTTATCTGCTGCTTCCGGACCTCTCCATCAGCTCCCGGGGGCCGGTGGGGAGCGTCCTGCTCTTCAGCCGGGTGCCCTTTGGGGAGCTGCAGGGCAAGAGCATCCGGGTGAGCGCCGCCTCCGCCAGCGGCGCCGCCCTCCTTAAGGTGCTGCTGGCCGAGCTTTTCCGGGTGACCGCCCATTTTCACCGCGGTCCCCTGGCCGGCCGCTCCCTGGAGGAGGCTGCCGCAGACCTGGCCATCGGCGATGAAGCCCTGCGCCTCAAACATGAGGGGGCCGGGCCCTTTGAGCTGGACCTGGGCGCCGCCTGGCAGGAACTCACCGGCCTACCCTTTGTCTTTGGGGTCTGGGCGGTGCGCCGTGACTTTGCACAGGCCCAGCACGAGGAAACCTTGGCCCTGCACCGGCTGTTGCTGCACTCCAAATCCTGGGGGCTCGGGTCGCTGCCGGCATTGAGCCGCCTGGCCGCGGCTTCCTTCGGCATGACGCCGGAGGCGGTGCTGGCTTATTTCCAGCAATTGGATTATGCTTTAGGCCCGGACCACCAACGGGGTTTGCGTACTTTCTTTCATTACTTATATGAACAGGGGGAGCTGCCGGAAGAGCCGCGGTTGGAATATTTTCAGGGGTAGCTATCAGCGGTCAGCGGTCAGCTTTCAGCTAAAGACAAAAAACTGACTGCTATCTGGAAGTTGACCGATACCCCCGAATTAGGATCAAATAATGTAAAAGATATGGCATCAATAATCCCTAACCTATGTATGGTGCGCAATGAGCACCTAATGCTGTTTCGAATTAAAGGCAGTGGAGATGGTGCGCAGTGCGCACCCTACACGGCTAACTGCTGACTCGTTTTAGCTGATAGCTGATAGCTGAAAGCTATCCCGAAGGGATAAATACATGGGTTATCGCGATTTGCAGGAGTTTATCGAACGCCTGGAGCAGGCCGGGGAATTAGTGCGCCTCCGTGAGCCGGTGAGCCCCAGGTTGGAAATCACCGAGATCACCGACCGGATCAGCAAGCGGGCCGGGCCGGCCCTGCTCTTTGAGGAGGTGCCGGGCTATGCGATGCCGGTGCTGATGAACGCCTTCGGCTCCATGAAGCGCATGTGTCTGGCACTTAAGGTGGACTCCCTGGACGGCATCGCCGGGGAGTTGCTGGACTTCATGGAGGTGGAGGCCAACACCCTGATGAAAAAGCTGAAGCTCCTCCCCAAGCTGGCCCGCCTGGGGAGGATGTTCCCCAAAGAGGTCTCCCGGGGCCCCTGCCAGGAAGTGGTGCTCACCGGCGACGACATCGACCTGGGGCAGCTCCCGGTCCTCACCTGCTGGCCCGGGGACGGCGGTCCTTTCATCACCCTGCCCGCGGTCTTCACCCGGCATCCCGAGACCGGGCGGCGCAACGTGGGCATGTACCGCCTCCAGGTCTATGACGCCCGGACCACAGGCATGCACTGGCACGCCCATAAAGGAGGGGCGCAGCACTACCGGGTGGCGGAGGCCCGGGGAGAGGCGCTGCCCGTGGCGGTGGCCATCGGCGCCGATCCCGCGGTCACCTATGCGGCCACCGCCCCGCTGCCCGAGGACATCGATGAAATCGTCTTTGCCGGCTTCCTGCGGGGCGAACCGGTGGATCTGGTGAACTGCCTCACCCAGCCCTTGCAAGTGCCGGCGGAGTCGCAGATCGTCCTGGAAGGCTACGTGGCCCCGGGGGAGCGCCGCCGGGAAGGGCCTTTCGGCGACCACACCGGCTACTATTCCCTGGCGGACGACTACCCGGTGTTCCACCTCACCGCCCTCACCCGGCGGCGCCGGGCCATCTATCCCGCCACCATCGTGGGCCGGCCCCCCATGGAAGACTGCTTCATGGCCAAGGCGACCGAACGCATCTTCTTCCCCCTGATCCAAAAGACCCTGCCGGAGCTGGTGGACCTGAACCTGCCGATGGAGGGGGTGTTCCACAACCTGGCCTTCGTCTCCATCGACAAACGCTACGCGGGCCACGCCCGCAAGGTGATGTATGCCCTCTGGGGCCTGGGACAGATGATGTTCACCAAGATTGTCGTGGTCTTCGACCGGGAAGTGGACGTCCAGGACCTGGGCCAGGTACTATGGCGCCTGGGTAACAACGTCGATCCCAAACGGGACGTGGTCTTCTCCGAAGGCCCGGTGGACGCCCTGGACCATGCCGCCCCTCTGGCCCACTACGGCTCTAAAATGGGCATCGACGCCACCCGCAAGTGGCCCGAGGAGGGTTTTACCCGCCCCTGGCCGCAGGTGATCGAGATGGACCCGGAAATCCAACGGAAGGTGGACAAGCTGTGGCCCAGACTGGGACTGAAATAAACCGCTATGTGCTGGCCCTCACCGGGGCCTCGGGGATGATTTACGCCAGGGAACTCCTGGCCTATTTCGCCGGCCGGCCGGACCTGGAGCTGCACGCGGTGATCTCCGCTCCCGGAGAGCAGGTGCTGGCCCTGGAGTTGGGGCTGACCCCCGGGGAGCTGGCCCCCGGGGCGGTTTGGCACCGGGTGGACGACTTCACCGCCCCACTGGCCAGCGGTTCCTTCAGGGCCCGGGCCATGGTGGTGGTCCCCTGCTCCATGGGGACCCTGGGGGCCATCGCCCAGGGAGCGGGCCGCAACCTGATCCACCGGGCCGGCGAGGTCTTCCTGAAGGAGCGGCGGTCCCTGATCCTGGTGGTGCGGGAAACGCCGCTGAGCCTTATTCACCTGAAGAACCTGACCCGGGTGGCCGCGGCCGGGGCCACCGTCATGCCGGCCTGCCCCGGCTTTTATCACCGGCCCGCCACCCTGGAGGATATGTCCCGGCAGTTCGCCGGCCGCGTCCTGGACCTCCTGGGATTGGCGCACCAATTGGGGCCGCGCTGGGGGGAGAACTGAGGTCGGTACAGGCTGGAAAGCCTGGGTCACCCATACTAACGAAAACAGTGGCCAGTGGTTAGTGGTTAGAGAACAGAAAACAGTTTAACCATCCCGGCTCGCTATGCGCCAATTCCTGCAAAACCTTTACGAATTGTTGGAGATGATCAAGATCGGCCACAGCGTTCTGGCCCTGCCCTTTGCCTTCATGGGGGCCATGCTGGCGGCCCGGGGCCTGCCCGACGGTCGGACCAACTTCTATATCCTGATGGCCATGGTAGGTGCGCGAGCCGCCGCCATGGCCTTCAACCGCCTGGTGGACGCCCCCTTGGACGCCCTCAATCCCCGCACCCGGGATCGGGCCTTGCCCGCAGCCCGGGTGAGCCGCCGGGCCGCCTGGGTACTGACGATCAGCAGCACCCTGGTTTTCATGGGGGCCGCGGCCCAGCTCAACCGGCTCTGTCTGCTGCTCTCGCCCCTGGCCTTGTTGGTGATCCTGGGATACTCCCTCACCAAGCGTTTTACCTCCCTCTCCCACCTGGTGCTGGGTCTGAGCCTGGGCCTCGCCCCGCTGGGCGGCTGGCTGGCGGTGCGGGGCGACCTGAGCCCCTCGGTGCTGACTCTAGCCGCGGCAGTAATCTTTTGGGTGGCGGGCTTCGATATCCTCTACTCCCTCCAGGACGAGGACTTCGACCGCCGCCTGGGGCTCTCCTCCCTGCCGGCCAGGTTGGGGGCCACCGGCGCCAGGCGTCTGTCAGCCCTGTTTCACCTGGCCGCGGCCGCCTGCTTCGGCCTCACCGGCCTGCTGGCCCCTCTGGGCGCGGTCTATGCCGGGGCGGTGCTTCTCACCTCCCTGATACTGCTCTTCCAGCATGTCCTTCTCTCCAGCCGGAATCCTTTGCGCCTGCCCCCGGCCTTCTTCACCCTCAACGGTCTGGTGGGTCTGGGCCTGGCCCTGGCCACCTGGCTGTCGCTGGCCGTTTAGGCATGGGCTCCCCATCTCTGACCAATTACCGGAATCTCCCTTTCCACAGCGGCCAGGTGGGGGTGGCCTACCACTTTTAAACGGCAGCGCTGCCGATTTCACCGCGGCCCTTTGGGGGCCGCTTTTTGTTTGTGGGGAAGCCCCTCCTGGAGAAGGGAAGCTGCGATCCCGGGGCGCCAAGCAAACCCTGGTTGTCATCCCTAGGGCCGGGATGATATGGTGAGGCTGGCTTTGCCCGGCAGGGGCGAATACTTTATAATGCAAATCTGGGAACCTGGTTAACGTCGATGTTTCTCCAGCAATTACTCAACGGCCTCACCAGCGGCAGCGTTTACGCCCTCATCGCCCTGGGCTACACCATGATCTATGGCATTCTGGGCCTGATCAATTTTGCCCAGGGAGAGATTTACATGTTCGGGGCCTTTGTGACGGTGTTGCTGCTGGCCGGCGGGCGGGTCCCTTTTTCCCTGGCCTGTGGCGCCGGGATGGCGGCCGCCGCCCTGCTGGGGGTGGCCCTGGAGCGCCTGGCCTTTCGGCCCTTGCGGGGCTCCCATCCCGTGGTGCTCCTGATCAGCGCCATTGGCGCCTCCATCTTTCTGCAGAGCCTGGCCCTGCTGTTATTCGGCCCCAACGACCGGCCCTTTCCGGTGCAATTCGCCTTCAGCAGCCTTAAGATCGGCGGGGCGACGGTATCCACCCTGCAGGCGGCCATCCTGGCCGCGGCCCTGGGCTTCATGGGGCTGTTGCTGGTCTTCGTGCGTTATACCAGGTATGGCAAGGCCATTGTCGCCTGCGCCCTGGATCGGGACACTGCCCGCCTCATGGGCATCAACGTCGACCGCATGGTGGCCCTGACCTTTCTGATCGGCTCGGCCCTGAGCGGCGCCGCCGGCATTATGATGGCCATCTATTACAACGCCACCTACCCGCGCATGGGCCTGCTGCCCGGCCTCAAGGCCTTCAGCGCCGCCGTCCTGGGAGGGGTGGGCAATATTCCCGGGGCCATCCTGGGAGGGCTGCTCCTGGGGGTGGCGGAGAGCCTGGGGGCCGCCTATATCTCCTCGGGTTACAAGGACGCCATCGCCTTCGCCATCATGATTCTGGTGCTGCTTCTCCGGCCCCAGGGGATCCTGAAGGGGCGGGGAGACTGAGATGACCGCCTATCTCTTGCATCTGGCCATCCTGGCTGGGATTTACATCATCCTCACGGTGAGCCTCAACCTGATTATCGGCTACGCCGGGCAGATTTCCCTGGGGCACGCCGCCTTCTTCGGCGTCGGCGCTTACGTCTCCGCCCTCATGGCCCGGCAGGGGCACTTTCCCTTTCCCTTGGCGGCCCTGGGCGCCATGCTGGCGGCGGCAGGGTGCGGCCTGGCCCTGGGCCTGCCCACCTTGAGATTGAAAGAGGATTACCTGGCCATCGTCACCCTGGGATTCGGGGTGATTCTGGACCTGGTGTTCCTCAATCTGGAAATCACCGGGGGTCCGGAGGGTCTGGCGGGCATCCCTTCTCCCAGCCTTTTCGGCCTGAGCTTCCGGCCTGCGGGCCGCTATCTAGTGCTGGTGGCAGTGGCCGTGGCCCTGGTCCTGATCCTGACCTGGCGCCTGGTGGAGTCCTATCACGGCCGGGCCTTGCGGGCCATCCGGGATGATGAGACCACCGCCCAGGTCATGGGAATCAACACCCCGGCCTACAAGGTGGCCGTCTTCACGCTGGCCGCGGCTCTGGCCGGCCTGGCCGGTTCCCTGTACGCCCATTACATCACCTTCATCAACCCGGAATCCTTCGGTCTGCACACCTCCATCCTGATCCTGACCATGGTGGTGCTGGGGGGCATGGGCTCCATGACGGGAGCGGTGCTGGGCGCGGTGATCCTGACGGCCCTGCCGGAGATGCTTCGTCAGTTCCAGTCCTACCAGGACCTGGTCTACGGGGCGCTATTGGTGGGTCTGCTGATTTTGAGGCCCGAAGGGTTGCTGGGGCGGGGGAAGCTGAGCCTGAAATTTCTGCAAAGGGAAAGTTGAAAGGAGCGATCCGTGATCAGCTTTCAGTGGGCAACTTAAGTTCTTAACCCCTTTTTTTCCCACGGAAAACGGAAAACGGAAAACGGAAAACGGTTTTCTACCATGCTGACCTTAAAAAGTGTCCAGGCCGGATATGGCCGCCTGCCGGTGCTCAAGGGCGTCTCTCTGCACGTGCGGCAAGGCGAAGTGGTGACCCTTATCGGCGGCAACGGCGCCGGCAAGAGCACCATCCTGCGCACTATCTGCGGTTTGCTGCGGGCCCGCAAAGGGGTCCTCGAATTTGCCGGCCAGGACCTGACCCTGCTGACTACCGAGCGCATTGTGGCCCTGGGTCTGGTCTTGGTGCCCGAGGGGCGCAGGGTCTTCCGGACGCTGAGCGTCACTGCCAACCTGGAGTTGGGGGCCTATGCGCGGCCGGATAAAATTCAGGTGCGTCGGGACCTGGAGGAGTTGCGGCGGCGCTTCCCCATGCTGAAGGACCGGGCCCGGCAGGCGGCCGGCACTTTGAGCGGCGGCGAGCAGCAGATCCTGGCCATGGGCCGGGCCCTCATGGCCCGGCCCCGCCTCCTGATGCTGGATGAGCCGTCCATGGGCCTGGCCCCCCGCATGGTGACCCAGATTTACGAAATTCTGGCGGAATTGAAGAAAAACGGGACTACCATTCTGTTGGTGGAGCAGAATGCCCGGGCCGCCCTGAAGGTGGCCGACCGGGGGTATGTCCTGGAGACCGGCCGCATCATCCTGGACGGGACCGCCGCCGAACTGCGGGAAGACCCGGAGGTGCAGCGGGCTTACCTGGGCAAAGGTTATCGCGAGGTTTGGGAGTGAGAAGAAGCTCTCAGCTAACCGCGGGCATATGGTCAGCCTAAGAGATTCGAAGTCTTGGCTGCAAGCTGGAAGCTGGCAGCCTTCTCCGGTGCTCGGGTTTTAACTGGTAACTTGATGAGTTTATTAGAAATCAATAGCTTGACCAAAAAATTCGGGGGGGTCCAGGCCCTGAACCGGGTCTCCTTCGCGGTGGCCGCCGGCGAGATCCTGGGTCTCATTGGGCCCAACGGCGCCGGCAAGACCACCTGCTTCAATCTCATCAACGGCCTCATCCCCCCCACCGCCGGCAGTCTGATGCTGGCCGGCCGGGAACTGGTGGGCCTGCCGCCCTATCGCCGGGCGGCCCGGGGTCTGGCCCGCACCTTTCAGAATATCCAGCTTTTCGGGGGCATGACGGTGCTGGAAAATATCCTCGCCGGCTACCACTTGGCGCAGAAGGTGGGCATCCTGGAGGCCCTTCTGCCCTTGCCCAGGGTGCGGCGGGCCAGGGCCCAGGCCCGGGCGCGTGGCCGGGAGCTGCTTCGCCTGGTGGGGCTGGAGTTCAAGGGGGACTGGCCGGCGGAGTCTCTGGCCTACGGCGAACAGCGACGCCTGGAGATCGCCCGGGCCATGGCCTTGGAGCCGCGATTGCTACTCCTGGACGAACCCGCCGCCGGCCTCAACCCCCGGGAGACCGAAGATCTTATCCCCCTGCTGGGGGAACTGCGGCGCCAGGGGACCACCCTGCTGCTCATCGAGCACGACATGAGCCTGGTGATGGGCCTCTGTGATCGCATCGTAGTCCTGGACCACGGCGAGGTCATCGCCAGCGGCCTGCCCCGGGAAATCCGCCGGGACCCCAGGGTCATCGAGGCCTATTTAGGTAAGGAAGGAGAATGAGTGGTAAGCAGGTCGCAGTAGGGGCGGCAAGGGCGCAGGCTTCCAGCCTGTGATCGGGTCGCCCGCCTGGGGTGCGCACTGCGCACCCAAACAGGCTGGGCGCACCCGAAAGGGCCACAGGTTGCAAACCGGCGGCGCCTCAAAAGAAGCTGTCAGCTAGCAGCTAACAGTTAAAAAACCCAAAGCAAAGGATTTTTTAAAAAAAAGGTTGGCAAACGAGCCATCAATTGGCTTTAAATATCGATAAGGTAACAGGCGCGCGCCCCAAGCTTTCCCAAAAAGCTGAAAGCTGGAAGCTGAGCGCTGAAAGCTTACACCCAAACAGGATGCGCAGCCGAAAGGGCCACAGGTTGCAACCCTGTGCCACCAAACCGAAAACGGGGTTTTATAATGGCAGTCTTCGACCCAGATGCGGAACAGATGGACCGCGGGGAACTGGCCCAATTGCAACTGGAGCGTTTACAGGCCACCCTCACCCGGGTCTATAAGAACGTCAAGTTCTACAAGAAGAAGTTCGATGAGATGGGCTTTCTCCCGGAGGATTGCCAGTCCCTGGAAGACCTGGCCCGGCTTCCCTTCACCACGCGGCACGACCTGGCCCGGGCCTACCCCTACGAGATGTTCGCGGTGCCCTTGCGGGAGGTGGTGCGTATCCACTCTTCCACCGGCAGCCCCGGCAACCCCATCGTCATGGGCTATACCGCTTGGGACCTGCGCCACTGGGCCAGGCTGGCGGCCCGGGTCCTCACTGCCGCCGGGGTGGACCGCGACGATGTGGTCCAGGTGACCCTGAGTTACGGCCTCCTTACCAGCGCCTTCGGGCTTCACTATGGGGTGGAGCTCCTGGGGGCCTCGGTGATCCCCGCCGGCCCCGGCGGCGCCGCCCGCCAGATCCAGGTGATGCGGGACTACCGCACCACGGTGCTGGCCTCTACCCCTTCCTATGCCCTGGTGCTGGCTGACCAGATGGAGGCTCAGGGGGTGGACCCCAAAGACCTGCACCTGAAGTTGGCCCTGCTGGGCGGGGAGCCCTGGACCGAAGTGGAGCGCTCCGAGATCGAAAACCGCCTCTATCTCACCGCCTTAGACCACTACCCCCTCTCCGAGGCCATGGGGCCAGGGGTGGCCGGGGAGTGCGCCGCCCGCCCGCTGCCGGGCATGCACCTCAACGAAGACCATTTCCTCCCCGAGATCATTGACCCCAGGAGCGGCGCCATCCTTCCGGCCGGGGAACTGGGGGAACTGGTGCTTACCACCATCACCCGAGAGGCCACCCCCTTGATCCGCTTCCGCACCGGGGATTTAGTGCGCCTTGCGAACGATCCCTGTCCCTGTGGCCGCACTTTAGCCCGCATGAGCCGCATTGCCGGGCGCTGCGACGAAGTGGTGATCGTCAAGGGCATCAATATCTTCCCGGCCCGGGTGGGTCAGATCCTTCGCGGCCTGCAAGAGGAAGAGCCCTGCTACCAACTGGTGGTGGGCCGGGAGGGCCATCTGGATTACCTGGAGGTCAGAATCGAGGTGCGGGAAGGCCTGTTCTTCGACAAGATGACGGTGCAGCGGGAATTCTTGCAGCAGCTCACCCACAAGCTGGCCCAGGCCATCGGGGTCCAGCCCCGGGTCAAACTGGTGGAGCCGGAATCTTTGGCCCGGGAGCAGGAGACCTCGCCCTTGGTGGTTGATTTGAGAAAATGATTGGCTGGCAGGTGATTTTTGCGGCCGGATTAAACTAAACCATAGGAGGAAAGACCATGGCAGCAGAAACGGATATCCGCTACGTTTGCCTCTCGGACCTGCATCTGGGGGCGGAATTGAGCCTTTTAACCAGCTTGATGCCGGGGACCTCTCCGGGAAGCCCCCAGGTTGATCCCAAGCAGGCGAGCCCGGTAATGGGAGACTTGATGAACTGCCTGAGATACCTGATTAAGGACCAGAGCCCCAAGCCCACCTTAATTCTGCTGGGGGATATCCTGGAGCTGGCCCTGGCCAATGACAGCGATGCGGCCATGGTCTTTGAACGTTTCCTGGAGCTGGCCATGACCGAGGGCGGCGAACTCTTATTCGAGAAAGTCTTTTATATCCCGGGCAACCATGACCACCATCTCTGGGAGAGCGCCCGGGAGACCCAGTATGTCTCGAATTACTTGCCCACGACCAAACCTGAGACCAAACTCGACATTCCGTGGCACACCACCAAAATCTTCATGGAATTGGAAGAGAACCAAAACCAGGTCCCTTCATTTTTCTTAAACGCGCTGTTGGATCGCTATGACGACGTGGTTCGCTATGACCACCTCAAAAGTTTGAAAATCAACACCGCTTACCCCAATTTGGGCCTGATAAAGGATAATCGTTGCATAGTCTTCCATCATGGGCACTTCGTCGAATCCATCTATCAACTCATGACCACTCTGAAAAATCTGATCTTTCCTGCCCAGAAAGCCTTGATCCGCACGGTGGACGACCTGGAGGCGGAAAACTTCGCCTGGATCGACTTTTTCTGGTCCACCCTGGGGCGCTCCGGGGATTGGGGCAAAGATGTGGAAATCATCTATGACAAGATGCAGGACGCGACGCAATTCCGGACGCTGATCGAGAACCTGGCCAACGGCTTGGCGGCCAAATACGGAATCCCGGGCATGGACATAAGTGGATGGCTTGGTAACAAAATAACCAAGGCGATCGTTGATGCCATGGTGGACAAGTTGGTCTTTCCCGAGCGCGCCCAAGCCGGCGAAACCGACAAGCCTTTGAGCCAGGATGCGGAGACGGGCCTGCAGAATTACGTCAACGGCCCTCTTAAGATACAAATTGACGAAGAATGTGAAACTCGGCATCTGTATCTTCCACAGGAGATAACTTTCGTTTTCGGCCACACCCATAAGCCCTTTGAAGAACCCAGAACCTTTCCGAAACTGGGGAATGGGGTGCCGGTCTATAACACCGGGGGCTGGGTGGTGGAGACCAAAGAGACCTCACCGCTCCATGGCGGGGCGGTGTTGCTCCTTAATGAGAAGCTCGATGTGGCTTGCACCTGTATAATGAGGCCGTCAACGCAAATGACTACCAGGTAAGGGTTGCAGACCCTCCACCCGGCGCAGCCGATAGCGAGTTCCGCAAGAACTTGCAAGACCTGGTCAAACCCGACTTGTCTCCCTGGGTCGGATTTTCCCAGACGGTTGCCAATGAAGTCGATGATCGGCGCCAGGTTCTCCTGGCCAAAATAGGTTCCCAGGGGTTACCTCAGCCTCCCGGGGAGGTGGGGCCGGATTAAGGCTCCCCCGGCAGCCCCGGTCTTGGTGATTGCTTGCAAAAATGAGTCTGTTAGCATCTGAGGGAAATCCCCTCGGCCACAGGCTGATTCCACTGATTGGTTTGGAGCCCAATGCCCATGAAGCACATCATCCTTGCTGGTCTGATATTCTGCCTGGCGCCGGGCTGCCGCCCGGTGCCGGCGCCGCCGGCCAGCCTGAGCCGAGATTGGGGAGCGCCGCGGACCTTCGATTATCAGGGGATAAAGATCAACTACTATGATAAGGCAGGGCAGGGGCCCCCCGTCCTCCTGCTGCACGGCTTCGGGGCCTGCGCCTACACCTGGCGCTATCTGATTCCGCCGCTGGCCGGGGCGCATCGGGTCTTGACCCTGGAGCTCAAAGGCTACGGCCTCTCCGACAAACCCCGGGACGGCCATTACGCGGTGGCAGACCAGGCCGATATTGTGGCCGAATTCATTCGCCGGCAAGACCTGCATGACCTGGTGATCATGGGCCATTCCATGGGCGGCGCGGTGGCCCTGATGACCTTCCTCAAGTTGGAGAAGGACACGAAGGATAACCCCGGACGGATCCAAAAGCTGGTGCTCATCGACAGCGCCGGCTACCGGCAAAAGCTGCCCTGGTTCATCCGCCTGGCCAAGATTCCTGGGGCCAGTATTCTGGCCGCCCTGCTGCCACCCCGGTTTGCCGCGGCCCTGGTCCTGAAAAAATGTTATTATGATAAAGACAAGATCACCGAGGAACAAATCGACACCTATGCCTATTACGGCAGCCTGCCGGGGGCCGCGGAGGCCATTAGCGAGACGGCGAAACAGATCATTCCGGCGAATATCGATAGCATCACCAAACAGTACCAGGACATCAAGGTGCCGGTCCTGCTTATCTGGGGGGTGGAAGACGAGGTGGTGCCCCTGAAGGTCGGCCTCTCGTTTAAGCGGGATATCCGCGGCGCCGAATGGGTTCCCTTGTACCACTGCGGCCACATCCCCCCGGAGGAGGAACCGGAGGCCACCCGGCAGGCGATTATGGATTTTTTAAAGAATAGAGAATAGGAATAAATTCAGGGCTGGTGCTTTAGGAAAGTGAATAGTGATAGAAAAGAAAAAAAAAGTGGCACAGGCGGGACGCCTGTGCCACCAAAACTTTACTAAGTGAGCAAAACCATATGCGACCCTCATGGGATGAATACTTCATGCTCATCGCCAAGTTGGTGAGCACCCGCAGCACCTGCAACAGCCGGCCCACCGGGGCGGTACTGGTGAAGGATAAGCAGCTCCTGGCCACCGGCTACAACGGTTCCATGCCCGGCGCGCCCCATTGTCTAGACCAGGTCATGCCTGACGGCTCGCCCTATTGCCACCGGCGAGCCATGAAGGTCCCCGACGCGGACAAATATAACTACTGCCGGGCCTCCCACGCCGAGGCCAACGCCATCGCCCAGGCGGCCCGCTACGGGGTGGCCATCAAAGGAGCCAGCCTCTATGTCACCCTGCAGCCCTGTTTCGTGTGCGTCAAGCTCCTGGCGACGGCCCAAATAGAGCGGGTCTATTACGAGCTGGCCTACGAGTCCCAGGACCCGCTCCGGGACGCCTTCTGGGAGGTGGCGGTCCAGGAGGCGGGCTTCCAGGACTTTCGGCAACTCACCGTCTCGCCGGAGGCCCTGGCTTACATCCTCCCCATCCTGAAGGAGGCCACCTCCCGGCGGCAGTTGACGGCCACCCCGGTGGCGAAACCGCACCACGTGGGCGCCCTGGATTTGGATTAGCGGGACCAGGGCAGAGGCTTCCAGCCGGTGAAGCTGACCGCCCTGCTTAGGTATCCAGATTTCGTACGGAGAAGATTTAGTCCAGGAGGAAAAGAGGCCACTGAGGAGAGCACCGATGGCAAAAAAAAGCGCTCCTAAGGAGAGCGGCCCCCGGAAATCCAGGATGGCCGCGGCGTCGCCATCGCGGACCAAAGCCTGGCCGCGGCGCCTGGGCCAGGAGATGACCGCCCTGCTGCTGCTGGGATTGGCGGGCTTCTTCTTGCTGGCCCTGGGGAGCCACTCTCTACAAGACCCCCAAGGGTTGCTGGCGGCCTGGAACCGCGGCGGGGTGCAAAACGCCGGGGGCAAGGCCGGGGCCGTGGCCGCGGCATACGCCTGGTGGAGTCTGGGCCGGGCGGCCTTCTGGATTCCCCTGTCGCTGTTGGGCCTGGCCTGGCAGTCGCACCGCCGGGGACTGGAAGAGCTGGGTTGGCGCCAGGCGGCCGCCTGTCTGGGGATGATCCTGTCTACGGCGGGGCTTTTTTATCTGGTCCGCCCCTATTTTTCCGGGAACGAGGGACTGACGTCCGGCGGCGTCCTCGGTGAGTTGCTGGGCAAGGGGCTGTTGGCGGTCTTGAACCGCCCGGGTGCGGCCCTGGCCCTGGCCTTAACGCTCCTGGTCAGCTTCATGGCGCTGACCAGGCTCTCTTATGTGGGGGTGATTTCTTATTTGGGTGGGATCATTGATGGCCTCTGGCATCGAGGCGGGCGCCGGCGGCAGTGGCTGGGGGAGGCGGAGCCCCGATCCGGCCGGGCCCGCGCCAAACCCCAGGCCCCGGCCATCAGCCGCCACGGCGGCGAGACCGAGGAGACTTTAGCGTCGCCGCCACCGCTGACTGCGGTGGCAGCCGCCGCCGCAGCCAGGTTCAGGCCGGCGCCGGTGCCGGTGCCGGGCAAATTTACCCTGCCGCCCCTGGATCTCCTGGACCCCCCGCAACCCTGGAATTATCAGGTGCAGGAAGGGGCCATGTGGGACCAGGCCCGGAAACTGGAAGTCACCCTGCGCCATTTCGGGGTGGAGGGCCGGGTCGCCAACATCACGACCGGTCCGGTGGTGAGCCGCTTCGAATACGAGCCGGCCCTGGGAGTCAAGATCAGCAAGATCACTGGCCTGGCCGACGACCTGGCCCTGGCCCTGAAGGCTATGTCCATCCGCATCGTGGCCCCGGTGCCGGGCAAGGGGGTCCTGGGCATCGAGATCCCCAACCCCAAGCGCCAGGTGGTGGCCCTGCGGGAGATCCTTTCCGAGGCCGCCTACCAGAAGTCAGCCTCCCGGCTCACCCTGGCCCTGGGCAAAGACATCATGGGGACCCCGGTGGTCACCGACCTCGCCAGGATGCCCCACCTCCTCATCGCCGGAGCCACGGGCTCGGGTAAGAGTGTCGGCCTCAACGCCATGATCCTCAGCATCCTCTTCAAGGCCACCCCCGAGGAGGTGCGTTTCCTGCTCATCGACCCCAAGCGCATTGAACTGGCCCTCTACGAAGGCATCCCCCATCTCCTGCACCCGGTGGTCTTCAATCCCAAAGAGGCCACCATCGCCCTCCACTGGGCGGTGGGAGAAATGGAACGGCGTTACGCCCTGCTCTCCGACCTGAGCGCCCGCAATATCGAAGGCTATAACCAGAAGGCCCGGGTCAAAAAAGCCGATCCCCGGGTGGAGGAAGGGATTCTGCCCCGGTCGCTGCCCTACCTGGTGATCGTCATCGACGAGTTGGCCGATCTGATGCTGGTCTCTTCCCGGGACACGGAGGAGTATCTGATCCGCCTGGCCCAAAAGGCGCGGGCGGCGGGCATCCACCTCATGGTGGCCACCCAGCGGCCCTCGGTGGACGTGATCACCGGCCTCATCAAGGCCAACTTCCCCACCCGGGTTTCCTATCAGGTCTCGGCCCGGCCCGACTCCCGGGTCATCCTGGATGTCATGGGGGCGGAGCGCCTGCTGGGCATGGGGGACCTGCTGTTCCTGCCGCCGGGGACCTCCCGCCTGAAGCGCATCCACGGGCCCTTCGTCACCGAGGAGGAGGTCACCCGGGTGGCGGAATTCTGGAAGCTCCAGGCCACCCCGCTCTACGAGGCGGGCATCACCGAACTCAAGGAGTTGGCAGAGGAAGTGGCGGAAAACGGCGAAAGAGACGAAAAATACGCCGACGCCGTGGAACTGGTGGCCGAGACCCGCAATGCCTCCATCTCCATGCTGCAGCGCCGCCTGCGGGTGGGCTACAACCGGGCGGCCCGCATCATCGAAACCATGGAAAAAGAGGGGCTCATCGGCCCCTCCGACGGCATCAAGGCCAGGGAGGTTTATATTCCCAGGCGATGAGATATTGCCGGGTCGGGGAGCCAGTGGCCCGACGTAGGGGCGACAGTGGCACAGGCTTCCAGCCTGTGATCGGGGCGCCCGTATAGAGCCACTTAATCGGGATGTTTAAGATTAATAGGGCGGGCCTGCGGGCTCGCCTTTGTTATGTTCACAATATTTTTCCACAATTTTTTTGACATGATTTTCATGTTTTATTTGTCAACCTTTTATATCCCAATGGTTTACAATTGGGTCCGTATGGGTGATTTTAAGACGGGATGAGCCGTGATGAATTATTCCGATTGGCAAGAGATTTTTAGTGTGGAGTGGCCGGGCTTGTGGGCCCGGCTGGGGGAGGCGACGGAGACCAGGGAGCGCCATTTCGGCCGGCTGGTCAGTTTCTGCGTCATCCTCAACGCCAAAAGCGGGGCCTGCTCCGAAGATTGCGCCTTCTGTTCCCAGTCGGGCCGGGCCAGGAGCGACGCGCCCCGTTATCCCCTGCTGGCCAGGGAAAAGCTGGTGGCCGCGGCTAAAGCTGCCGCGGCCGCAGGGGCCTCACGTTTTTCCATCGTCACTTCGGGGCGGGGGGTCAGCACTCCCCGGGAGCAGGAGGCCATCATTGAGGCGGTGGCCGCCATCCGCCAGGCGGCGCCCATCCAGGTGTGCGCCTCCCTGGGCATTGTGGATCGAGAGTTTCTCCGGGACTTGAAGGCCGCCGGGCTTTACCGCTACCACCACAACCTGGAGAGCGCGGCTTCCCATTTTCCCCGAATCTGCAGCACCCACACCTACGGGGAGCGAGTAGCCACCATTGAGGCCGCCAAGGCCGCGGGCCTGAGCGTTTGCGCCGGGGGCATCCTGGGGCTGGGCGAGAGCGTGGCCCAGCGTTGGGAACTGGCCCAGGCCCTTGAGGAGCTGGTAGTGGACGCCATTCCCCTGAACTTCTTGCACCCCCTGCCGGGCACGGCCCTGGCGGACCGGCCGGGACTGTCGCCGCTCACCGCCCTTCAGGCGGTGGCCGCCTTTCGCCTGGCATTTCCGGAGCGCTCCCTCATCATCTGTGGCGGCCGTCAGGTAACCCTGGGTTCCTTGAGCCCTTTGGTTTTCGCGGCTGGGGCCGACAGCCTGATGACCGGAGACTACCTCACCACCCGGGGCCGCCTGCCGGAGGAGGACCGGCAGGTGCTGGCTGATTTGGGGCTGGAGTTGGAGCGGGGATAAGGATTTTGGGGAGGGGAGCTGAGGGCAGAAGTCCTTGGCCCTCCCCCCAAAAAGGACATCAATGAAATTACCATTCTTACCTAAAATCCGGGGCGTCTTGGTCACGGGCACCGACACCGATGTGGGCAAGACGGTGATCGCCGCCGGCCTGACCGCGGCCCTGCGGCGCCACCAGGTTAAGGCCGTCTATTTTAAGCCCATCCAGAGCGGCTGCCCGGAAGAGGGGGGCCGGCTGCTGCCCACCGATGCCGCCTTTGCCCGGGAACTGGCCGGTTTGAACGAGCCCCTGGAGCTGCTTACCCCCATAACTCTGCGGCTGCCCCTGGCCCCGGGGGTGGCCGCGGCCCGGGAGGGCAGGCCGGTGGATCTGGGCCGCATCGCCGCGGCCATCCGCGAGCTGGCCGGCCGCTATGATTTCCTGGTGGTGGAAGGCGCCGGCGGGCTTTACGTACCCCTCATGGCTACCAATTTCCTGGTGCTGGACCTGGGGCGCTGGCTCAAGCTGCCGCTGCTGGTGGTGGCCCGGGCCGGCCTGGGCGCCATCAACCACACCGCCCTGACGGTGGCGGCGGCCCGGCAGCATGGCCTGGAAGTGGCCGGGATTATCCTGAACCGCTACCCGGAATCTCCCGGCCTGGCGGAGCAGACCAACCCCGCGGTGATCGAGGCACTGACCGCCAGCCCCATTCTGGCCCGGGTGCCGGAGGTGGGCAATCTTAAGCTGGCGGCGGAGCGGGAGGCATTATTGGCGGCCCTGGCTGAAGTCTGCGGTAAGCTCGCCTTGCTGTCGCCTGAAAGCTGATAGCTGCAAGCTATGCTGGATCAATTATCCCAAGAATTGGCATCCCTGGAAACCCAGGCCTTACGGCGGCGGCTGCAGGCGCTGGAGGAGGTGCTGCCCGGCGGCAAGGTGCGCCTGGCCGGGCAGGTTTTGCTGAACCTTTCCTCCAACGATTATCTGGGTCTGTCCCTGGACCCCCGGCTCATTGCCGCGGCCCAGGCGGCCGCGGCACGCTGGGGGACGGGGGCCGGGGCCTCCCGGCTGGTGGCGGGCCACCTGGCCTTGCACCAGGCGGTGGAGGCGCGGCTGGCGGGCTTCAAAGGGACCCAGGCCGCGGTGATCTTCAGCACCGGTTACATGGCCAACCTGGGAGCGATCGCAGCCCTAACGGGCCCCGGGGACGCGGTCTTCTGCGACCGCCTCAACCACGCCAGCATCTATGATGGCATCAAACTCTCCGGGGCTGTCCTGCACCGCTTCCCCCACCGGGATCTGAACCGGCTGGAAGAGCTGCTGCGGCAAGGCCAAGGAGCCAGGCGGCGCCTGATCATTACCGACTCCGTCTTTTCCGTGGACGGCGACCTGGCCCCCTTGGCGGAACTGGTGGCCTTGAAGGATCGCTTCGGAGCCGCCCTGATGATTGACGAAGCCCACGCCACCGGGGTCCTGGGAGGGAAGGGCGCCGGCCTGGCCGAAGTCCTGGGCCTGAGCGCGCGGGTTGAAGTCCATCTCGGGACCTTTTCCAAGGCCCTCGGGTCCCTGGGGGGCTACGTGGCCGGGGAGCAGCGACTCATCGAGTACCTGCACAACCGGGCCCGCTCCTTCATCTATTCTACCGCCCTGGCGCCCCCGGTGCTGGGCGCCATAGAGGCGGCACTGGAGGTGGTGGCCCGGGAACCGCAGCCCCGGGCTTATCTCCAGGAGCAAGCGGAGAGATTTCGCCGGGGACTGGCGCAGGCCGGCCTGGATACCCTCGGGAGCCAGACCCAGATCGTCCCGGTGCTGGTGGGGGATAATGGCCGAGCCCTGGAATTTGCCGCCCGCCTGCGGCAGCAGGGGCTGCTGGCGGTGGCCCTGCGGCCCCCCACGGTGCCCCCGGGCCGGGCCCGGGTTCGGTTTTCCCTGTCCGCCGCGCATAGCCGGGAAGATTTGCAGCGGGCTCTTAACTCCATCATCGCCACGGCCCGGGCCATGGGGTTGGGGGCATGAAGACCCTGGTGCTGCTCCACGGCTGGGGGGCCTCCGGGCGCCTTTGGCGGGGAGTTCAGACGGCGGCAGCCTGCGACTCCGCTAGCGCCGTCCTGACCCCGGAGATTCCCAGGTGGGAGGCGGGTTGGCTGGCGCAATATCTCAGCGGGCTGCCTCTTAAGGAAAGCGTTCTGGTGGGCTGGTCTCTGGGGGGCATGCTGCTGCTGGAGGCCCTGGCCCAGCTCCAGGGGCCGGCGCCCGGTGCCACGGTTTTGGTGGCCGTGCCTCCGGTCTTCTGCCGGCGGCCGGACCACCCCTGGGGCCAGCCGGCGGCAATGCTACGGGCCATGCGCCGGGCCCTGGGGAGCGATTCCCGCAAGGTCCTGAACGACTTCGCCCTGGCCTGTCTGGCCCCGGGAGAGGCAGCCTTCCGGGAGGAGGCCGCGGCCGGCTTCGATTACCAGGCGGCCCCGGCTTTCTTGGCGCAGGGGTTAGATTATCTCAGGGATAAGGACCTGCGAGGCCTGCTGCCGCTTACCCAAAAAACCACAAACCTTTCCGGCCGGGTGATCATCATCCAGGGAGAGCAAGACCGAATCGTTCCCCCGGCCCAGGGGCGGGATCTGCAGGAGCGCCTGCCGGGGTCGGAACTCCATCTGCTGGCGGCCGCGGGGCATATTCCCTTCCTCACCCAGACCACCGCGGTCAACGGCATCTTGAGGGGATTGCTCAGTGTAGCTGGTCCATGAGCTGGACGAGACTTTCTCCTGCTTCGAAAAATTTTTGGGACTGCACCGGCTGGAAGCCTGTGCCACCGAAAGCGGAAACCGGAAACCACCTAAATGGACGGTAAGCAAGGCATTCGGCGGAACTTTGCCCGGCGGGCGGGGTCTTATGACCGTCATGCCGGAGTGCAGCGCC
>Ga0208191_1000394_pt1 | contig 32884 bp, 31 predicted proteins | sample June2015DPH_13_5_FD_184709 | JGI IMG/M metagenome (GOLD analysis project Ga0208191, IMG submission 184709) | Peatland microbial communities from SPRUCE experiment site at the Marcell Experimental Forest, Minnesota, USA - June2015DPH_13_40... | ecosystem: Environmental > Terrestrial > Soil >... | reverse complement strand
GCATGGCGTCATGCTATCAAGAAACCGTCAAATCAATCTTTGCACCGCTTCCACCAGGGTAGCCGCGTCCACCGGCTTGGGGATGAAGTCCTCGGCTTCCAGGGCCATGCCTTCGGCATGGCTGTAAATGGTGTTGGGCACCGCGTCGCCCACCGCGGTGAGCATGACGATGGGGATGTCCTGGGTCCATTTGTTGGACTTCAATTCCTTGCAAAGCTGGTAGCCGTTCTTGCGGGGCATCATGACGTCCAGAATCAACACGTCGGGACAGCGTTTCTTGATGGCCGCTTCGGCTTCCAGGCCATCGTAAGCCTTGCCCACCTCAAAGCCCTTGCTCTCCAACATCATCGCTACGGTTTCCACCAGATCAGGATCATCGTCCACGATCAGCACGTACTTTCCAGCCATGAGGCCTCCCCTTTCTAAGTGATCGTCACCTCATTATGGACTTAAAGTTTATAAATTACAAGGCGGATTAGACCGCTGGGCTTCCCCCTGGATAAATTGTCCCTCCCGCGGCTACCCGCCGCCGCCCATCTGGGGCCGCACTTCGAATTGATAGCCACTCAGGAGCCGCCCGCGTCCCGCATCATCTTCACCGTCATGGCCAGTTGGGCGGAGTCCAGGTCAAAGACGTTGGCGCAACTGGGGTGGTCGCCGAAGTGCTGGTGGTCGCCGGTGAGGCAGAGGAGATTATGGATCCCGAAGGAGGCGGCCCCCAGGATGTCGCTTTGCAGGGCGATGCGATTCCGGTCCCGGGTGGTCATCTGCAGGATGGGCTCCAGACCCAGGAGCTTGATGCGGATGCAGCAGACCAGAGAGCACATGCGGCACACCGAGGTCTGATTGTCGGTGACGTTGATGGCGTCCACATAGTCCTAGATCATCTTGGCCTTCTGATCGATCACCTCACCGTCGGCGCTCAGGTCGCTCTCCAGCGTTGCCCTATCCTCCGCCGGGGAGTATGAATATAGCATCAAACTCATAACGTTACACGGACCCTTTGGTTCGAACCAAAAATGTGTTACCTATGTCCCCGAACGTTTGTTACCCATCTCCCCGGTCCAAACACCCCCGCTGGGGGGAGAGGACAGGGTGAGGGGGGGTATGGACGGCCGACGAAGCCACCCCTCACCCGGTGTTGTCCCCTCGCAGGGAGAGGGGATTTGGTGAGCATCGGTATAATATGATGATATCATTGAAATAAAAATGGTCTAGAGTTAAACTGCAAGATAGTTTAAGTTTCTTCATGTAATTTTTTTGCCGGAACTACGGATGATTAATCCAGGTTGCAGGCTCCGGCCCGCCAGCAGGGGAATGGCGGGCTCGAGAGGGAAGGTAAGGTCGCCGGCACAGCCGCCCTGGAGCGGCTATTTAAGGCGGCGGGCACAGCCCGCCCTATGAGATGATAGAAAAAAGGGATTTTCTGGGGCGGCCTGGGGCCGCCGATTAAAAATACCAGGAAAAAGAATATCTGTATGGCTGAGACGATGAATCCGCTTTCTGAGGCGCTGGAGCGCCTGCAAGACCATCTCCGGCGAACCCGCCGGGCGGCGCTGCTCTTCTCCGGCGGCCTCGATTCCAGCCTGTTGCTGGCCGTGGCCGCCCGCACCCTGGGACCCGGATTGTGCGCCATTACCTTCGTGGGGCCTCATATTGCCCCCGGGGAAGCAGCCGCGGCCTTTCGCCTGGCCCGGCGTCTGGGGGTGCGGCACCTGTGGCGATCCTTCGACCCCCTGGTCCTGCCGGATTTTCGGGAGAATACCCTCAGGCGGTGCTATGCCTGCAAACGCGCCATTATTGCCCAGGCCTGGGAACTCTCCCGGGAGCAGGAGGCGAGGGAGGTCCTCTGGGACGGCACCAACCTGGATGACCTGGGGGATTTTCGCCCCGGCCTCCAGGCCGCCCGGGAATTGGGGGTGAGCAGCCCCTTGCTGGCGGCGGGGCTAAACAAGGCGGCCATCCGGGCCCTGAGCCAGAGTTTGGGCCTCCCCTGGCAAAAGCCGCCCCAGAGCTGTCTGGCTACCCGCTTCCCTTACGGCGCCACCTTGACCCGGGAGGCCCTGGAGCGGGTAGGGCGGGGGGAGGCCTGGCTGCGGGCCCGGGGCTTCTCCCGGCTGCGCCTGCGGGCGCCGGCGGAGGGCCGGGCCCGCCTGGAGCTGGCCCCGGAGGAGTGGCCCGCCTTTCTGGCCCCGGAGGTGCGGGGCCCGTTCCATTCGGTCTTGCAGCGTCTGGGCTTCAGCCAATGGTCCCTGGATTTGCCCGGATAAACCGGCTCGCCCGGGCGTCTCGCCTGGTGAAATACAGGCCGTAGATGCAGGGTGGGCACTGCCCACCATCTGAGCTGACCATGGCAAGAAAAATCCAAGCACTGGGGCTCCTTTCCGGGGGTCTGGACAGCATGCTGGCCGGGGCGGTGCTTCGGGCCCAGGGCCTCGAGGTCACCTTCATCTGCTTCGTCACCCCCTTTTATGGTGCGGAGCGGGCCCGGGAGGCCGCCGCCCACCTGGGCTTGCCCCTCAAGGTGGCGGATCTGACCGTTAAATTCCAGCCCCTGCTCTATGAGCCACCCCATGGCTTCGGCCGGGGCCACAACCCCTGCATCGACTGCCACGCCTTGATGATCCGGGAAGCCGGGACAGTGATGGCCGCGGAAGGCTTCGACCTGGTCTTCACCGGGGAGGTCCTGGGGCAGCGGCCCATGAGCCAGAATCGCGGTTCTCTGAACCTGGTGGCCCGGGAATCGGGCCTGGGGGAGTGGCTGCTCCGGCCCCTGAGCGCCAGGTTGCTCAAGGCCACCCGGCCGGAACTCCTGGGCTGGGTGGACCGGCAGCGCTTACTTAACCTCAGCGGCCGGGGGCGCAAGCGCCAGCTAGCCCTGGCGGCGGCCTACGGCATCAGCCGCTATCCAGCCCCTGCCGGAGGCTGCTTGCTGACCGACCCGGGTTATGCCCTGCGCATCAAGGAACTCCTGAGGCAGGCCGGTCAGGCGGGCCGCCGGGACCTGGAACTGCTCAGGTGGGGCCGCCATTTCCGCCTGTCCGGGGGAGCCAAGGCGGTGGTGGGGCGCACCCAGCGGGAGAACGAAGCCCTGGCCGGACTGGCTGCCGCGGGGGACCTCAGACTAACGGTGGAGGATCATCCCGGCCCCCTGGTCCTGGTGATCGGCCAGGCCCTGGATAGGGAATTGCTGGAAGCCGCCGGCCTGGCCGCGGCTTACAGCGACGCCCCCCTGTACGCGGCGGTGAGGGTAAGCGTGGCAGGCCCCGGCCTGGTCTCGGTCCTCTACCTGGATACTCCGCCCAGGGACCGTTTTAAGGATTTGCTTATCTGAGGGAATAACAACAGGGCGACCCAGCGGGCCGCCCCTACCCCATGAGGGATCGGCGGGGAAGGGGATTAGGCGTAGGGGCGTCTTAGGCACCATTAATGTTATCCCGGAAATACTGCCCGTTTAATTGGCGCGTAAGACGCGCCCTACGCCTAACAATCTTAAACCCCATGGTCAGGGGAATTATTCCCTCAGCCCCCTCGCCGATCATCTGCTTCCCTCATCCCAGGGCCGCGGCCAGGCGCGGCGCCAGGTGGTCGAAGTCGCCGTTGGACATGATCAGCACCAGGTCGCCGGGCCGTAGCAGGTCCAGCAGTCCCGTAAGGAGCTGGTCGGTGTCGGGAAAATAAAAGGCGGTCTGGCCCTGGCGCGCCAGGTCGGAGGCCAGTTGCCGGGAGGAAAACTGCTCCTCCGGCTCCACCTTCCACAGGTCCGGCGGCTCCCGCACCAGGACCAGATCCGCGTCTTTAAAGGCCGCGGCGTAAGGCTCCTGAAAGACGCGGCGCCGGGAGGTGTTGGTGCGGGGCTCGAAGACCGCCAGCAGGCGGCGCGAAGGATACCCCTGGCGCACCGCCGCCAGCGTCACGGCCACCGCGGTGGGATGGTGGGCAAAATCCTGCACGATTAGCACCCCCTGAAATTCCCCCACCACTTCCTGGCGCTTGTGTACTCCCTGAAAGCCCGCCAGGGCTTTGCGCAAGTCGCCGGGCTCGCCGCCATTACCAGAAACTTGCGCCAGGGTCGCCAGGGCGGCCAATCCGTTCCAGACGTTATGGGTCCCCAGCATGGGCAGGAAAAATTCACCCCAGGTCCTCCCTTCCCGGAGGACGGTGAAATTCATGCCCCCGGCCTGGGGTGAGAGGTCCGCGATCCGCCAGTGGCAGTGGGGGCCCTGGCCGTAAAAAGCGACGGGCGCCCCTGAGCGCCGGCAGACCTGCCGCACCAGGGGCGCATCCCCCCAGGCCAGGACCCGGCCGTCCGCGGGCACCTGATCCAGGAAGGACTCAAAGGCCCGGATGACCTGGTCCAGGTCGGCGTAAATGTCGGCGTGGTCGAACTCAATGGAGGTGAGCACCGCCACCCGGGGCCGGAAATGGACGAATTTGGGGCGCTTGTCGAAAAAGGCGGTGTCGTATTCATCGCCTTCCAGGACCACGTAAGGGCCCCGGCCCACCCGGAAGTTGGCCTGAAAATTCCGGGCGAGGCCTCCCACCATGAAGCCGGGGTCCAGCCCCAGGGCATAGAGCAGCCAGGCGATCAGCGCGGTGGTGGTGGTCTTGCCGTGGGTGCCGGCCACCACCAGGCTCTGGCGTTCCCCCACCAGGAAGCGGTTCAAGGCCTGCGGCAGGGAGAGGCGGGGGATGTCGCTCTGCAATAGGGCCTGGGCCTCGGGGTTGTCCCGGCGGATGACGTTGCCCACCACCGCCAGGTCCGGCCGGGGCGAAAGATTCTCCGGGGCGTAGCCGTTTTGCACCGGAATGCCCAGCTCGGCCAGATAGGTGCTCATGGGCGGGTAGGCGTGTTCGTCGGAGCCGCTGACCCGGTAGCCCTGCTCCTTGAGGATGCCGGCCAGGGCCGCCATGCCGGTGCCGCAGATGCCCAGGAGGTGGATGTGTATTAGAGTTTCCAGTTTTTAGTCTTTCCTCTCGTTCCCAAGCTCCTGCTTGGGAACGCCCTTTGTCTTGCCAAGCTCCTGCTTGGCCTTGAGCAGCTGTACTGCGGGTGCCGCGGGAATCCCTCTATGGTGGGCAGTGCCCGTCCTACATTTTCTTTATAAGGAGGACTTTTACCCCCCCCCAAATTAGCGAAATGCCCGGCCAAACCCCAGGGCCCGGGAGGCCGCTTCGTGGAAGCGGGGACGGAAGGCCTGGATCCCGGCCTTGTCGTCCCGGCCCAGGTGCACCCGGTTGGTGAGTAAGACTACCATCTGCCCCAGTTCCAGGTCCAGCCAAAAAGAGACGCCGGTGAAGCCCAGGTGGCCGACGCTAACGGGCGAGAAATAGCGTCCCGCCGAGCACCGGGAGGCTTCGGAATCGGGGGTGTCGAACCCCAAGGCCCGGGCCCCCTTGGCCACCGGGGTCAGGAAGCGGCGCACCGAGGCGGGGGAGAGGGGTAAGCTGCCGGCCTCTCCCCGATAAGTCCGGTAGATGGCCGACCCCAGAAGAAAAACCTCGATTCCCCGGCCGAAGAGTCCGGCGTGCCCGGCCACGCCCCCCGCGGCCCAGGCGTTTTCGTCGTGGACCTCGCCGCAGACCCGGCGCCCGGCAATGAGGCCGGTTTCGGTGGCGGCGTAATGGCGGTTTTCGGTTTTCGGTTTTCGGTTTTCGGGAGCGGGGCCGGCCTGGGCCCGGATGGACAAGGGGTTGAAGCCCAAGACTTCCAACCCTAAAGGACGGTAAATTCTTTCTTCGCAGAAGCGGTCCAGGTTCAGGCCGGAGACGGTTTCCACCACCGCCTGCAGGAGCATGAACCCCAGGTCGCTATACAGGGTGGCGGTGTCCGGGGGCTGGACCAGAGGTGAGGCCGCGGCCAGGCGAGGTAAGAGGGCGCGACGGGCCGCCGGGGGCTTCTTAAAAATTTCCTGATAAAAGGGCTTCCAGGCCGGCAGTCCGGCTCGGTGGGCCAGGAGGCTCCCGAGGCTCAAGGAGCGCTTGTCCGGCGGCAGCCAGGCCTCGGGCAGGAACTCCCCCAGGGTGGCCGCGGGCGTGAGCCTGCCGTCGTCCATCAGCAGCAGCAGCGCCAGGGCAGTGGCCAGGGGTTTGGTGAGGGAAGCCAGATCGAAGACGGTAGCCGCGGTGGCAGCCTGGGCCCCCGGGTCCCGGGAGACCCGGCCCACCGCGGCCTGCCACCGGAGCTCACCACCCACCCCCGCCAGGGCCACCGCGGCGGTGTAAATGCCTTGGGTTAAGCCATCTTCCAGGAGCTGGGTCAGCGGGGTGAAGGGCTCGGACATGGGTCAGTAAGCAGTCATACCAGGTTGCCGTCAAAAGGACATTTTTATACGGGCGGACCCGTAGAGCAAAAGGCAAAAGGCAAAAAGGGCAAAAGCAAAAGCAAAGGAGCCTCTTGCAAAAGTCATATTCAATAGCGAAATTAACGTTATTGACTTGCTCCCTCCCCCTTGAGGGGGCGACACCGGGAGGGGGTGGTGAAAGTAGTTACGTATTATCCAATAGTTACCAACGACTGACGCCCCCCTCTCCCTAACCCCCTCCCCCCGTGGGGATTGGGAAAAGACGACTTAACCGGTTTAACCTGACTTTTGCAAGACCCTCAAAGGAATTTCACTTTTAATTTTTTACTTTTGACTCATCTGCGGACCCGTGTGCCCGCCCCCCCGGAGGGCGCACCCAATCATAGGCTGGAAGCCTGTGCCACTGTGCGCCCCTACGCAGGATATGTCTGGTTTTTTGACTGCAACCTGGTATCAGCTGTCAGATCAGGGCGAGCCGGGCCCGCCAATTTTTTGTTATTAACGGAAGCATGAAAGGGGTTCCATCTTTATCCCCTCTCCCCCTCGAGGGGGACGACACCGGGTGAGGGGGAATTTAATCTCTTTCCCGCTCCCATTAATAAGTGCGGCCACGGGCCTCCCCAGGCTGGATGGGCGCCGCGCCCCGCCCTACTCCTTCTCCAGGGCCAGGCTGAGGAGACGGTCCAAGAGGGCTGGAAACTGCAGGCCCGCGGCCCTGGCGGCCTGGGGGAAGAGGCTGGTGGCGGTCATGCCCGGGATAGTGTTGGTCTCCAGGACGTAAATTTCTCCCTCCCGGACGATCATGTCGGTGCGGGAATATCCACGGCAGCCCAGGGCGGCGTGCGCCGAAAGCGCGCACTGCTGCGCCTGCTCGGCGAGCTTGGGCTCAAGCCTGGCCGGGCAGATCTCCCGGCTGGCCCCTGGCTGGTACTTGGCCTCGTAGTCGAAAAAGCGGTAATCGCTTGCGGGGATGATCTCCACCAGTGGCAGAGGTAAAGGGTTCCGGTTGCCGAGGACGCCGCCGGTGACCTCGGCGCCCTGGACGAACTCCTCCACCAGCACCCGGGAGTCGTAGCCAAAGGCCGCGGTCAGGCCTGCTTCCAGTTCCGCCAGGCTGCGGGCCAGGGTGACGCCGATGCTGGAGCCTTCGTTGGCCGGCTTGATGACCACCGGCAACCCCAGTCTCCCTTCGATTTCCCGGGGGCTGGGGGCCTGCTCCCGGGGAAAAACCAGGGCCGCGGGGACCTTTAGTCCGGCCCGTTGATAGAGGGCCTTGCTCAACTCCTTGTTCATGGCCAGGGCCGAGCCCAGGACTCCGGAGCCCTGGTAGGGGATCTCCAGGAGATCCAGCAGACCTTGCATGGCGCCGTCTTCTCCGCCCCGGCCGTGCATGATGATCAGGGCCACCTGAAGCTCCGGGGCGTCCTCTACCAGCCTCCCCAGGTCGGTGAGGGGATCGTAGCGCCGGATGTCATACTTACTCTTATCCAGGGCCTCAAAGACCTCGGCGCCGCTTTTTAAGGAGACTTCCCGCTCTGAAGATTTACCTCCGGCGATCAGGGCCAGCCGCATCTTTGCCATGCTTCCCTCCGGCGAATAATGGTCAGGAATCAGCCATCAGCTATCAGAACATCGGTTTTGGGAGAGATTGTTATACGTAAACGCCATTTATTTTTTCGTTAATCTATCAATATTCTGGGACTGAGTATTGGCAAGCTCCCCCTCCCTGAGAGGAAAGGGGGCTGGGGGGAGGGTGGCAACTTGTCGCCGCTAAGACTCCAAAGACGATACCACCCCCACCCGGTGTCACCCCCTCGCAGGGGGAGTGAATTTGGCGGTTTTTGCAGGGTGTGGAGATGCGAAATTATTTATATCGTTAGGTATAGTATCGAAAAGATCTTCAGGACTGCAGGGCAGAGCCGCAAACAATTTTTCTTCCAGGGCCTGGCTTCTGACCTCCGTGGCGGCGATGCGAGCCAGGGCCTCCGGGGTGCGTCCGTAACGCTCCTTCAGGTCGGCGAAGCGGTCTGCCAGGCTCACTACTCGGGTGTGGAGCACCCGCTTGTCGGCGTAGTTGACCACCTCGGCTTCCCGCAGCGGTCGCGGGTCCTTAACAAACTCCTCCGCCAGGCGCACGTGCTCCCGCACCACCTGGGCCAGCTCCGGGTAACCCAGGGAGGACAGAACCTCGGCGCCCCATTGGGCATGGTTCTGAGCGGTTCCCAGGCAAGGGGTCTTCCCCAGGTCGTGGAGCAGGGCCCCGGTCCTGATCAGAGGCAGGTGCAGCTCAAAGCCCGCGGCTGCCAGGGCCTGCCCCAAAAAATCGGCTACCTGCATTACCCGGTAACTGTGCTCCCGGACGTTGGGCAGCATGGCGTGGGCCGCCATCAGGGCCAGGCAGTCGTTATAGGTGGGCAGGGATATGGTAGTGATATCCGAATCCCGAGGAACAAGGTCAATTTTCACTTAGACACCATCTCGCGATTAAATCTCGCACCCAGGCTCCCGCTTGGGGACGCCCACTTTGATCGAAGACCTGCTTCGAAACCATTACCAGGAGGAACTTTACTGGTTCCCAAGTTTAACCTGGGAACCAGTAAAAAAACGAACAGATATGGTGGGCAGTGCCCACCCTAGATTTTTCTCACCAGGACCGTGGCGTAGGCGGCGATCCCCTCCCCCCGCCCGGTGAAGCCCATCTTTTCGGTGGTGGTGGCCTTGAGGTTGAGGTCCTCCGGGTCCAGGCCCAGGATGGGCGCCAGCCTGGCGCTCATCTCCGGGAAATACGGCCCCAGGCGGGGGGCCTCACACACCACCACGGCGTCCAGGTTCACCGGCTGGTAGCCTCGCTGCCTGACGATTTCCATGATCTTTTGCAGGAGCAGGAGGCTGGAGATATCCTTGAAGGCCGGGTCATGATCCGGGAAGTGGCGGCCCAGGTCACCGGCGCCCACGGCGCCCAGGAAGGCGTCGCCAATGGCGTGGCTCAGGACGTCGGCGTCAGAGTGTCCCTGGAGGCCCAGATGATAGGGAATGGCCACCCCCCCAAGGATCAGGGGGCGCCCCGCCGTAAAGCGGTGGGCGTCATAACCCAGACCGACTTTCACGCTGTCGTCTCCTCCTTCGCATTAGGGACAGAATAGCCTCCGCCAGGGCCAGATCATCTGGGGTGGTGATCTTCAGGTTCAGGGGCGAGCCGGCCACCACCACCACCGGCTGCTGGAGCCGCTCCACCAGGGAGGACTCGTCGGTGCCGTAAAAATCGTGGCTGTAGGCCTCGGTAAAGGCCCGCCACAGCAAGACCGCGTGGAATGCCTGGGGCGTTTGAATCTGCCAGATATCCCGGCGCTCCAGGGTATGGTAGATCTCCCCCGTGGAATTGACGGCCTTCAAGGTATCATGGGCCGGCAGTCCCAGGACTGCGCCGCCGTAGCTCCGGGCCGCCTGGATCACCTTCTGGACCTGATCCGGAGTGACGAAGGGCCGCACCCCGTCGTGCACCAGGACGATTTCCAAATCATCTTCATTTTGTAAGGCCTTGAGGGCATTGTAAACGCTGTCCTGGCGTTCCTTGCCCCCCGGTACCAGGCGCAGAATCTTCTTGAAGCCATAGGGGGAGATCACTTTTTCCTGGCAATAGTCCAGTTCATCGGGGTGCACCACCAGGGTGACCTCCCGGATCTCCTGGACCTGCTCGAAGACCCCCAGGGTATGGGCCAGGATGGGTTTGCCCGCCAGCAGCAGATAGGGTTTGGAGACCTTGTGGCCCATGCGTTCCCCGACCCCGGCGGCGGCCACGATGGCGGCAATCATGGGTTGGGGCCCCCCAGGCCTTGGCAGGATACGGCGCCGGCCCGCCCGGGCAGGCGGCGGCGAGCGACCTGGGCCACCGGGATCTTGCCCCGGTCCTTAAGGAGTTCCTGGGCCCAGTCCTCCAGGCGGCAGAAGGCCACCCCTTGCCGGCGGCAACGCCGCAAGAGGCCGGCGAATTCCTCCAGGAACGGCCCGCCTTCTAGCTCGGCGTGAATGGTGAGCACCTGGGGGCGCTCCGGGTTGAGGCGGGACAGCACCAGCTCAGAAAAATCGCGAGGGCGGCAGCCGTCCAATCCCAGAAGCTCATCCAGGGTGGGCAGGGTGGTGGGGATCTCCAGGACCGGGGTGATGGTCTCTGCGAACCTGGGAAAATAAGGGGTAAAGCCCCGGGTGTCGCTGGCATAAAGGAAATCTTGGGCTGCCAGCGCCGCCCGGCTCGCCGGGCTGCACTGCCAGCCCGGGGCCGCGAAGGATTTGGCCGGCCGCCGCAGCAGGGAGACCAGGGTTTGTTGGGCCGCGGCAACCTCCTGGGAGATCTCGGCGAAGGTAAGCTGGAAAAGCCGGTCGTGCCAGCGCACATGGTCATAGCCGTGCAGCCCCAGCTCATGACCGGCCGCGATAATCAGGCCGGGGATCTCCGGGGCCGCGGCATGGATCAGGGGCGCGGGCAGCAGGGTGCCGTAGCACATGGTCTTGAGGCCATAAATCTCCGGAGCCCGGGTGCGCCACATCTTCTGGAAAAATCCCCGTTGCCGGAAAACCCGAAAAATAGCACGGCCGGAGTTGTCCGGCCCCAGGGCCAGAAAGAAACTGGCCCTGACCTCCTCCTCCTCCAGGACCTTAAGCAGGGCGGGCACCCCGGTTCGATAGCCTTCCAGGGTGTCGACGTCCACCTTGAGGCACAGGCGCGGCGGAGAATCGGTTTTGGGTTTTCGCTTTTCGGTTTTCGGCGATGATACGGTGGCCATATCCCAATCGTTGCTGTTTCCATCACCTGCCAAAGCTGGGGCCTTGGCTAAAATGGCGTTCACCGGCAGGAGCTTGGGAACGGGAATAACCCATCTTCCTGGTTATCGTCCTGGTTCCCAGGTTTATCCCGGGAACCAGGGGGAAAATCCTTAATAAAATGAGCGCAGGCTAAAGCCTGCGGCTACCAGAACATTTCGATATTTTTAAAGGTATTTCTGAAACATGACACTAGTCGATTTTTGCTGCTAACTGCTTATCCCTGCGGGCCTCCTCCAGGAAGGCGTCCAGAGTGATCTTCAAGGAGGCGCCGAGGTCCGTCTTCGGCTCCCAGCCCAGAAGCTGGCGTGCCTTGGCGATGGAGGGCTTGCGGCTGGTGATGTCCTGGTAGCCCTGGCCGTAATAGTCCTCGTGGCGGGTCTTCACGATCTCCGAATAGACCCGGTCATCTTTATGGTCCGGATGCTGGCGGAAGAGGTCGCGCAAGAGGTGGGCCAACTCTTTTACCGAAGCCTCATTATGGGGGTTGCCGAGGTTGAAGATCTGTCCGTCGGCGACCCCGCCGGGGTTCTCGATGATGGTCATCAAGGCGTCGATGCCGTCTTCCACGTAAGTGAAGCAGCGCTTTTGATGGCCGCCGTCCACCAGCAATATGGGCTCCCCCTGCAGCAGGTTGAGGATGAATTGGGTCACCACCCGGGAACTCCCCTCCTTGGCGGCGTAGAGGTCATCCAGCTTGGGGCCGATCCAGTTGAAGGGGCGGATCATGGAAAACTGCAATTGTCCCGCCTGGCCGTAAGCCCAGATGACCCGGTCCAGGAGCTGCTTGGAGCAACTGTAGATCCAGCGCTGCTTGTGGATGGGCCCCAACACCAGGCTGCTGCCGTCTTCTGAGAACTCCGGGTCCGGGCACATCCCGTAAACTTCCGAGGTGGAGGGGAAGATGATGCGGCTGTGGTACTTAACGCATTGGCGCACGATCCGCAGGTTTTCCTCGAAATCGAGTTCAAAGACCCGCAGGGGGGTTTTCACATAGGCCATCGGGGTGGCAATGGCCACCAGGGGCAGGACCACCTCGCACTTCTTGATGTGGTACTCGATCCATTCCTTGTTGATGCCGATGTCGCCTTCCAGGAAGTGGAAGCGGGGGTGGTCCAGGGCCTGGTCCAGCTTGTTGGAGTAGAGGTCCATGCCGTAGACCTCCCAGTCCCGCTCTGTGAGAATGCGCCTGGTCAGGGCGTTGCCGATGAAGCCGTTGACTCCAAGGATCAGGATCTTCATGGGATTCCTACCGTTATCGTGTAGGGTGGGCATTGCCCACCTTATTCAGACTGAATTTCATTTTATGGTGGGCGGTGCCCACCCTATATTTAACTGAGCTTGGGAGCCAGAAAAATGTAGAACCGCCGCTCTCGGCGGTTCAGGCGCCGGCGAGAGCGTCGCACTACCTTATTGCCCCAATCTCTCCCCCACCAGATAATCCCAGGTGGCGAGAACGGGCCCCAGGAACTCCGGCTCCCCCTCCCATTGGGCTCGGGTGATGAGGAAGTTCCCCCGGCCGGTGGTCACCAGCAGCCCCTCCCCCGGCACCCGGGCCGCCACCAGTCCCGGCTTCCTGGGCTCGGCTGCCGCGGCCTGGGGGTCCGCCGGGGCCGCCAGCGGTTTCCCGGCCCAGATGTAGAGTTTTTTGCCTTTTTTTCCCTTCCTGAGGTGGGTGAAGGCACCGGGATAGGGGTGGGTGACGGCCCGCACCAGATTATATACCGCCACCGCCTCTTTGTCCCAGGAAATGAGGCCGTCTTCGGGCCCGCGGCCGCCGAAATAGGAGGCCTGGCTCTGGTCCTGGGGGGCCCGGGGGGCGGCGCCGGCCCGCAACCGCGGGTAGGCCTCCCGCATTAAGGCGCCGGCGGCCACGGTCATCCGGGCAAACAGCGTCAGGGCCGTGTCCTCCGGATTGATGGCCAGTGGTTTCTGCCCGACGATGTCGCCCCGATCCGGCCTTTCCTCCATGTAATGCAAGGTGACGCCGGTTTCGCTCTCCCCGTTGACCAGGACCCAATTCAGCGGACAGCGGCCCCGGTAGCGAGGCAGCAGGCTGCCGTGCAGGTTCAGGGCCCCCCGCCCGGGCGCCTCCAGCAGCGGCCTTTTCAACATGAGGCGATAGTAGCAGGAGAAGAGAAAATCCGGCTTCAGGGCCCGCATGGCCGCCACAAATTTGGGGTCATTGGGGTCCCGGGGCTGGTAGAGCGGCAGGTAATTCTCAAAGGCCAGGTCCCGCACCGAGGCGAACCAGCGGGTCTCGTTGGGCTCGTCCGCATGGGTGACCACCGCGACGATCTCGTCGCCGAGTTGGCGGCAGAGGTCGATGAGCACCTCCAGGCAGGCGTGGCCGACGTTGTGGTATCCCATGAAGATCAGGCGCATAAAGACAGCTTTCGGTTTTCGCTTAAAAGAAATTCCTATGACTGTTCCGGGCCTGGCCCCAGGCTCTCCCGGATGACGTAGCGCGGCCGGAACCGGACCTCCCGGTAGATGCGGCCCACGTATTCTCCGATGAGGGCCAGCCCCAGGGTGTTGAGGCCCACGAAGACGAACAGAATGGCGAACAGGGTGAAGATCCCTCCCACCTCCGGGCCGATGAAGATGCGCCGGATTAAGAGGAGGAGCCCGAAGAGCAGCCCCAAAGCCGCGATGGCCACCCCCATGAGCCCCACCGCATGGATGGGCAGGTTGGAAAACCCGGTCACCAGGTCGAAGTTGAGGCGGATGAGCTTGATGAGGTTGTATTTGGACTTGCCCCGTTCCCGCTGGGAGTGGCTCACGGGTATCTCCGCCACCCGCCGGGAAAAGATATTGGCCAGGGCGGGAATGAAGCTGGAGGATTCCTGGCACTGGTTGATTGAGTCCACCACTTCCCGGCGGTAGGCCCGCAGCATGCAGCCGTAGTCCCGGAGCCGGACCCCGGTGACCCTGGACATGGTCAGGTTCATCAGATGGGAGGGAATTCTCCGGAACAGCGAGTCGCGGCGCGACTCGCGCCAGCCCCCCACGGTGTCATAGCCCTCCTCCAGCTTGGCCACCAGGCGGGGGATCTCCTCGGGGGGATTTTGCAAGTCGGCGTCCAGGGTGATCATCACCCGGCCCCGGGAAGCCTGGAAGCCGGCAAAGATGGCCGGGTGCTGGCCGAAATTACGGTGAAACCGCAAGGCCCGCAGGTTTTGCGGATAGCGCTGGTTAAGTTCCGTGAGGATTTCCCAGGAGCGGTCAGTGGAGCCGTCGTCCACCAAGATGATCTCGAAGGGGCGCCCCATGGCAGAAAGAGTGCTCATCAGGCGCTCCCCCAGCTCCCGCAGGTTCTCTTCCTCATTGTAAACGGGAATAATGACGGAAATATAAGGTTCAGCCGATCCGACACTCAATGGGACGATCTGCTGGGTCATAAGAAGGATGCCCTTAACTATTTATTAAACTGGTTCCCCAGCTCCCGCTTGGGAACGAGCAAAAATATAAGGTTCCGGTGATCCGATGCTCAATGGGACGACCTGCTGGTCATTTGTGGTTAATCTGGGTGAAAAAGTTCATGCAGCCGCAAGCCTTATCGTGACAATCAAAATTCCCCTAAATCCAATACGGTTCACTTAAGCGGTTCTTTTCCAAGGAATTGGTGGGCTCGCGCCTACCTTACTTTTTTTGTCATGCTGAGCTTCGCTCCGCATCTCGTATTTAGAGATTCTTCGGTCGCCTTTGGCCCCCTCAGAAGGACAAAAGAAATGACTCGCATCAGATTCTGGTACATAATCGAATAATATTTCCCCTAAATCCCCCTTTGAAAAAGGGGGGCAGGGGTGGATTTCGATCCGCGCGGTGGCCGATCTCGACCAGGACCTTTAGCCTGCAACTGCACAGGCGAGACGCCTGCGCCACCTACAGTAACAAACCGAAAACCAAAAACTAATAAAAAAAGCCCACCGCCATTTAGTGGCCGGTGGTCCCAAAGAAACCCGCGGAGCAGGCCGTAAGCCGAGTTCTGTCCCGGGTCGCCCCGGTGATGATCATTCCTCTAGGACCCCGGTTGCCCGGGGCCTCCAGCGACCTACCCGGGAGCTTCAGGCGGGCCACCCTCAAGCGCTCCCCTATTTGGTCTTGCTCCGGGTGGGGTTTTCCAAGCCGGCGGTGTCGCCACCGCCGCTGGTGAGCTCTTACCTCACCTTTTCACCCTTACCGTGGGCGAACCACGGCGGTCTGGTCTCTGTGGCACTTTCCCTGGGGTTGCCCCCGCTGGGGATTACCCAGCACCCTGCCCTGTGGAGCTCGGACTTTCCTCCGGCGGCTGGTGAGCTCGCCGGCGATCATCTGGCCTGCTCCGCGGCCCTTTGGGATTCTGATTCGTCCGGGCGGGACCCGGCCCGCCTAAGATTATTTTACCGCGGCTGCGGCCTTTGGTCAATGGCCTGATTGGCCAGTCGGTCGGCCTGGTGGTTCATTTCTCGCGGCACATGAAAGACTTCGTGGCTCTCGAACTTTTGCAATTCCTGTTGGGCTTCTTGCCAGAGGGCCAGGAGGTGGGGTTGCTTCACCCGATAAAAGCCGTTGATTTGCCGAACCAGCAACTGGGAGTCGGAGTAGACTCTGATCCTGATGATCCCCAGGCTCCGGGCCAGTTTCAGTGCCAGGAGCAGGCCCCGGTATTCCGCCACGTTATTGGTGGTCTGCCCCAGGAATTCTTTATGTTGTTTGCAGACTTCGCCGTCCGGGGCCACCAGCACCACCCCGGCCCCAGCCAGGCCAGGGTTGCCCCGGGAGGCGCCGTCGCAAAAAACGGACCACACACCCTCCTCCAGGGAGCCATAATGGTCGGCCGCATCCTGGAACAGGTCCCGGAGCTCGTCCTCAGTAAGGTGGAACGATTTGCGCACCTGGGCCTGGTCCAGACCCAGGGCCAGGGCACGGAAGATGGCGGCCCGGCCGGCTGCTCTCGCCATGCTCCACCTCAGGACTAGACTTGCGAGGCCGTCTCCCCGGAGGTGGCCTCTTCTTCTTCCCGCCAGTAGAGGATGCGCTGGCAATGGGGGCACTGGAGAATCTCTTCCCCCTTCTGCAGGTCGATGAACTGCTGGGGGAGAATGTTCATGTGGCAGCCGAAGCAGACGCCGTCCTGCACCGGGGCGATGGCGGTGCCGTTGCGGCGCTGGCGGATGAACTCATACCGTTTCAGGAGCGGCGCCGGTACTCCCTTGCGCAGTTTTTTCCGCTGCTCCTCCAGGCCCGTGAGGCGCTGCTCCAGGCCCTCCATCATGGTGGCCACCTCCGCCGCCCGCCGCGCCAGGATGACCTGGCGCTCCTGGACCAGGGTTTCCGCCTCCTTAAGGAGCCGTTGCCGCCCCTCCAGATGCTCCATGAGTTCCAGCAGGCGGGTTTCGCATCGGTCCCGCTGATCCTCCTTGAAGGCGATTTCCTTGAGCATCGCCTTGTATTCGATGTTGCTCTTGATCTCCATCAGGCGGCCGCGGCTCTTTTTGATGCCGTCTTCCATTGCCGCGATCTCTGCCTCCGTGTCACGCCGCTGCTTCTGCAGGTCCCCCAGTTCCTGAAGGCTGGCGGCCTGCTGGGCCCTCAGGTCCTCCAGGGCCGCTTCCTCGGTTTTGAGTTCGCCCGGAAGCTGCTGCAGTTCGCCGGCGACCTCCTGAATCACCATATCCAACTCCTGGACTTCGATGAGCCTGCTTAACTCCGGTAACAAGTTCGACCTCCGTAATTACGGTATTCAGTTAAAAAATGAAATATTATTAGATTAAATATCAGGGTGGCCTTCACCAAAATGTAAAGGGGGCAGTGTCTGACTGCGCCGCCTCTACCCGCAGCAACAGCCCGGCGGCCTGAAAAAGGCCCCTGAGTTCTTCAGCCCAGGGGCCCATAAAAACCGCTTCACTGGCATAATGACCCACCTCCAGGACGGCGAAATCCACCAGGCCGCCGGCCGGGGCCTGGTGGTGCCGCACCTCCCCGGTAATATAGACCTGGGCCCCCTTTTCCCGGGCCGTTTGAATAAAATCGCCGCCGCTGCCCCCCATTACCGCCAGGCGCTGCACCTCTTGGGGCGGGCGACCCCAGACCTTTAGGGTGGCCACTTGAAAGATCCCCTTGATCAGGGAGACCACTTCCGAGAAAGGCAGGGATGCCGGCCAGCGGCCCAGACGGCCGAAACCCCGGGGCCTGCCGGGATTCTGCAAAGGGTACAGGTCGTAGGCCACTTGTTCATAAGGGTGCGCCTGCCGCAGCCGGGCCAGGGCGGCGGGCAGGAGAGACTCGGGCGCCAGGATCTCCAGGCGGGCTTCCTCCACCCGGGAGAGTTTCCCCGCCTCCCCCAGGAAGGGATGGGCCCCTTCCAGGGGCTGGTAACTGCCCTGGCCCTTGGCGGCAAAGGTACAATGAGAGTAGCGGCCGATGACCCCCAGCCCCGCCTCCGCCAAGGCCAGGCGCACCTGGTCCTCGTAATCCAGGGGGACAAACACCGTCAGCTTGTACAGGGCCTCCCGGCCGGTCTCCACCAGAACCTCCACCTCCGCCAGGGACATCCTCCGGGCCAGGTACTCGTTAAGGCCCTCGGGGGCCACGTCCAGGTTGGTATGGCAGGAAACCGAAGCCAGGCCGGCCCGGATCAAGGCGCTGAGCAACTGGCCGCCGGGCTGGTCTTCCCGCACCTCCGAGAAGGGCTGGTAAAGCAAGGGGTGATGGGTCAGGAGGAGCTGGGCCCCCAGGCCCTGGGCTTCCTGGACCACCCCGGGGGAGGCCTCCAGGGCCACCAACACCGTGGCTACCTGGCTATCCGGGTGCCCCACCTGGAATCCGCTGCGGTCGCCGGGCGCAATCCAGGCCGCGGGATAACGGCTGGCCAACACCTCGATGATCTCTCGCAGGCTAGCGCTCATGGACATAAAAAAGGGGTGCGCAGAATGCACCCCCGGGGCCAGGCCCCTCAGGAACTGCCGCTCCCTGTCGGTCTCGGATTATACCCGTGTCCCCCTGATCGATGGTGGGCCCACCCGGATTTGAACCAGGGACCGTCCGGTTATGAGCCGGTTGCTCTGACCGCTGAGCTATGGGCCCGCTAAGCATTAGCTCAGTAACTTGGCAGGGGCGGCTCACCCCGCCCCTGTTGATAGTATAACCCTACTATCCCCAATTGTCCAATAGGGCCCGGAAACATGGCGAAGTCAATTCTCGATAAAGCTTTTCAACCGGGTGCTCCGGGAGGGGTGCCTCAGTTTCCGCAGGGCCTTGGCCTCGATCTGGCGGATGCGCTCCCGGGTGACTGCGAAATCCCGCCCCACTTCTTCCAGGGTGTGGTCATTTTTTTCGCCGACGCCGAAACGTTTGCGCAACACCTTCTCCTCCCGGGGGGTAAGGGTGGCCAGCATCCTCTGGGTCTGGTCCGCCAGATTGAGATTGGCCACCGCCTCCATGGGGGTGGAAATCTTTTTGTCTTCGATGAAATCGCCCAGGTGGCTGTCCTCCTCGTCGCCAATGGGGGTTTCCAGGGACAGGGGCTCCTTGGCGATTTTTAGCACCCTGCGCACCTTCTCCAATGGGAACTCCATCTTTTCGGCGAGCTCTTCGGGGGTGGGCTCCCGGCCAATCTCCTGGACCAGGTAGCGGGAGGTGCGGATCAATTTGTTGATGGTTTCGATCATGTGCACCGGGATGCGGATGGTGCGGGCCTGGTCGGCGATGGCCCGGGTGATCGCCTGGCGGATCCACCAGGTGGCGTAGGTACTGAACTTGTAACCCCGTTCGTACTCGAATTTTTCCACCGCCTTCATCAGGCCGATGTTGCCCTCCTGGATCAGGTCCAGGAACTGCAAGCCCCGGTTGGTATATTTCTTGGCAATGGACACCACCAAACGCAGGTTGGCCTCCACCAGCTCCCGCTTGGCCTTCTGGGCCTGGTATTCCGCCTTTTCCGCTTTGACCAGGGCCGTCAGTAGCCGGCCGGCGGCCATCCCGGTCTCAGCCTCTACCCGCCGCAGGCGCCTGCGGGTCTGGAGCCAGGCCTCTTCCAACTCTCCCAGGCGCTCCGGCGCCGTGGTGGCGGGCAGGGGGCAGTCCCCGTTTTCTTTACGGCTGCGCTTCAAATTGCGGAACTTGGTGACCGTCAGCCCCGCCGCCGCCAGGCATTTCTCCCGGCGTTGTTGGTGTTCCCGGACCAGGCGGCCATAGAGGCGCAACCGGTTGAGGACCAGTTCCAAATGGTGCCGCTCCAGCCGCAAATCCTTCAAGATGTCCGCCATCTTGCGGCGCTCTTTGGCAATCTTTTGCTCCGACTGGAGACGGCTCTCCCCGGTGCGGGGCAATCCGGCGGCTTCCTTCTGCAACTGGCGAATCTTCCCCTCCTGGGAACGCAGCCTGTGCACCAATTTCAGGACCCGGGACTTTTGGGTGGGCAGGTCCAGGGGGTCCACCTCGTCAAAATCATCCAGGTCGTTCTGGGGCGCCAGCCTGTCCTGCTCCAGCCTGTGGGTCAGATCCATGATCTCTTTCAGGGTGACGGGCACCTCCAGCAGGGAGTAAAGCACCTCTTTCTCCCCTTCTTCGATGCGCTTGGCAATCTCTACTTCCCCTTCCCGGGTGAGCAGGGAAACGGTGCCCATCTCTTTCAGGTATAAACGTACCGGATCATCCAGTTTGGCGCCGCCATCGGTGTCCAGGCCAGGGTCCCCCTCGCCCCCCTCACTCATTTCCATGGGGGAGGCCATAGCCAGACTGCTGACCTCCGCGGGCGGCAAATCCATTTCCTCGAAGATCAGGATGTCCCTCATCTGCTCATTCAAGAGAGACTCGGGAGATAGTGAGTCATTCAGGTTATCCACGCTGATCAAGGTATCGTCATCCCCCATGGGCATGATTTCCTTAAACCCATCCATTCCGATTCCCTTGTTCATCCATTTTCTCCTTTTGCAGTGGAGCCGACTTTTAAGGCTTCAAGTTGGCGGTCGATCTGATTTCTTTTTGATTGCAAGTCTCGTAAGTTGTCATCTCCTTTTATATTTGCTGAATTTATCTCCTCCTTTATTGCCTTGCGTTCCTTGGCCAATTTCCTCCATTCCATAGTTAGCCGCCAATCGGCCACTAAGTTTTGGAATACCTTTTCACCAAATCCCTTTTCTCCCAGTACCAAGGCACAAAATTTTTGTCGCTGTATTTCTGTATCGGATAATTGAACCAAAAAACTACAATCCAATTTGCCGAATTCCCGATAACAGCGAAGGATAATATTCATTAATGCCTTAGATTCCTGTTCTTCGAACTCATGTCCCCATTCTTCAATTTCTTCAAGAATTATTTCATTGGGATTGTGCAGAATCCAGGTAATTAATTTTTTTTCCAGGCTGATGGCCACCGCCGCCGCAGGCGAGAGCCTGCTGGCGGTGATGGTCGCGAAGGAGGCGAGGCTCTGCCGCAGGACGCTCTCATCTACCCCCAGGCGCTGGGCCGCGGTCTTGAGCCACAGGTCCTGCTCCACCGGATCGGCGATGGCCTGAAAGTAGGGCCGCAGCTCTTCCAGAATGCGGACCCGGCCCTGCACTTCCAGGCCGTGGCTGCCGATGAGCCCCTCCAGCAGAAAGGTGAACCAGGGCTGGGCCTTCTCCCAGGCGGTCTTAAAGATCTCGCCCCCGCGGCTCCTGGCGTAGTCGTCCGGGTCCTGCCCCGGGGGCAGCGCCAGGGCCCGTACCGGCAGGCTCTCCTGGGCGAACAACGGGAAGGCCCGCTGCATGGCCTTGATCCCGGCGGCGTCGCCGTCATAGACCAACACCACCCTGGGCGCCAGATTTTTCAGGAGGCGCACCTGCTCCCGGGTCAGGGCGGTGCCCAGGGTGGCCAGGACGTTGGCGATCCCGTGGGCCTGCAGGGCGATGAGGTCCAGGTAGCCCTCCACCACCAGGGCCACCGAGGTTTGGCGCAGGGCCGCGGCGGCCTGGGGCAGGCCGTAGAGGGTGCGGCCCTTGTGATAAAGCTGGCTCTCCGGGGAATTGAGGTACTTGGGCTCACCCTGGCCGATGATGCGGCCACCGAAGGCCAGCACCCGGGATTGGCGGTCGAAGATGGGGAAGATGATGCGGTTGCGGAAGCGGTCGTAGAAGCCGCCGCCGCTGCGGGGCGCCAACAGGCCCGCTTCCTGGGCTACCTCCAGGGAGAGGCCGCGACCCTGCAGGTGGCGGCGCAGGCTGTCCCATTCATCCGGGGCATAGCCCAGATGGAAGGCCTGAATGACCTCCGGGGTAAGCCCCCGTTTGGCCAGGTAGTCCCGTCCCGGCTGGCCGGCGGCGCTTTTCAGGGTGGCTTCATAAAAGCCCGCCGCCACCTGGTTGATCTCATAGGCCAGGGTGCGTTTCCGGGTCGAACGTTCGCCCTCCGGCCCCAATTCCTTGAAAGTCAGAGGGATGCCGTAGCGCCGGGCCAGCTCCTGCACCGCCTCCGGGAAGCTGAGGCGCTGGTGCTGCATCAGGAAGGAGAAGACGTTGCCCCCGGCCCCGCAGCCGAAGCAATGAAAAATGCCCTTCTCCGGGGCCACCGTGAAAGAAGGGCTGGTGTCGGCGTGGAAGGGGCACAGCCCCAGAAAATTCTTGCCCTTTTGAGTCAATTGGACGTACTGGCCCACCACCTCTTCGATGCGGGCCGCGTCCTTGATCTCCAGGAGCTTGTCTTCCGGGATAAACGCCATTTAAAGGCCTGTTTTCGGTTTTCGGTTTTCGGTGAAAAGCCTTCGAAATCCCCCTAAATCCCCCTTTTTCAAAGAGTGACCTTAATCCCCCCTTTATCAAAGGGGGGTTAGGGGGATTTTTTTCTCAGCTGATCGTTACCTTTATGTACCTCTCATAGGGCGGCCTGCGGCCGCCGTCATTTTTAGTGGCACAGGCGTCCCGCCTGTGGCCGATAAAAAGATTTTGTAGCCGCAGGCTTTAGCCTGCGCAGGGGCGGACCTGCGTGTCCGCCCTTCCCTTTTCTCCCCAAGTTGTAGGGTGGGCACTGCCCACCATTTCCTCCCTCTATCCCAATTTTATTCTCCCTCTCCCCCAGCGGGGGAGAGGGCCGGGGTGAGGGGGAAATCAAAAGCCTTCCTACCCACACCCGGTGTCGCCCCCTCTCAGGAGGAGATCTTTAATCCCTAACGTTTCCATTTAAATAGTATCCTTAATATTCGACAAGTTAACTATTTAAAATAAATCTTAGAACCAAATCTTTCGCCCTATAAATTTATTGGCCAGCATTTTGCAAGCATTCTTTGTATGCCCGGTAAGAAAATCTATGATGATCTGGACCCAACCTAAAAAACGGGCAAGTCCATAAAAAAAACCTCATGCATTACCTAATTCAGACATAATGACTACTCCCGCAACTCCACCACCGTCACCCCGGGGTTGTCATCGGCATGGAGTTCTTTCACCGAGCCGTGGCGCTGCAGGTGCTCCCACACCGCCTTTTTCAGGCGGCCGGTGCCTAACCCGTGGATGATGTCCACCCGTTCCGAGCCGTGCAGCACCGCCTGGTCGATGAGGCGATCCACCAGGGGCAGGGCCTCGTCCACCCGGAGGCCGATGACATTCAGGTTCTGCACCAGCTCCCGGGGCGGCAGGCAGACCAGGGGCGCGGCCGCGGCCCGTCCTTTTCGGCCCTCGGCCCCGGCCGGGGTGACCTCCTGTGCGGCCACCCGGAGCTTCACCTGGCGCACCTGCACCTCCAGGCGGCCGTCCCGGCCGTCCCTGGCCAGAACTTCCCCGGTCAGCCCCAGGGCCGGTAAGAAGACCTTCTGGCCGGGGCCGTATTCCGGGGAGGGCGGCGGCGTCGAGGTCGGGGCGGGGCTCAACTCCTTGAGCAGATCGGCCTGCCGCCGGGAGAACTCCTGGCGCAGCCGCCCCCAGGACTCACCGCCGCCCTGCAGGCGCTTGACGATCTCCTTAAATTGCCGCTCCGCCTCCTGGATGGCCGCCAGGGCTGCCTGCTTCACTTCATTTTCGAGGCGGCGCCGCTCCAATTCCAGATGGCGGCGCGCCTCCTCCAACTCCCGGCCCTGGGACTCCGTCTCCCGGGCCCGGGCAGCCAGCTCCGCCTCCCGGCGGGCCAGTTCCTGCTGGGCCGCCTCCACTTCCGAAAGCAGACGGTAGGCCCGAAGCTCGTCCTGGTCGAGATAGCGCTCCGCCTGGGCCAGGATCTCCGGACTCAAACCCAGTTCCCGGGCGATCTTCAAGGCGTTGGAGGCGCCCACCACCCCGTAGGCCAAACGGAAGGTGGGGCGCCGGGTCTCTTCATTAAAGACCACCGCCACGTTCTCGAATCCCGTGGTGCGCCGGGCAAAGCCCTTGAGCAAGGGGAGGTGGGTGGTGACGGCCCCGTAAGCGCCCCGCTGGTAAAAGGCCTGGAGCAGGGCCAGGGCCAGGGCCCCGCCTTCGGTAGGGTCGGTGGCCGTGCCCAACTCATCCATGAGGATCAAGGCCCGCTCCGGCAGGGAATCGAGCATTCCCAGGGCCTTTTGCAAATGGGCCGAAAAGGTGCTCAGGTCCTGATGCAGGTCCTGGGGATCGCCGATGTCGGCAAAGACCTCCGCGAAGGGGCAGAACTCGCTGCCTTCGGCTACCGGGATGGGGATGCCGCTCTGGGCCATCAGGGCGAGGAGACCCAAGGTCTTCAGGGCCACGGTCTTGCCGCCGGCGTTGGCTCCGGAAATGATGAGCCAGCGTCTCGCCGGGGTCAGCGAAAGATCGATGGGCACTACCTCGGGGGCCCCGGGGGTCTCCCGCTGGCGCTGCACCAGCAAGGGATGGCGGGCGAGCCTGAAATCCACGCCGCCGCGGCTCCGCCAGATTGGCTCCCGGCATCCAAAGTCCCGGGCAAAGAGCACCCTGGCCTGGATGGCGTCCGCTTCCGCTAAGGTTGCCAGGGTCTCCCGAATCTCTGACAAACCATCCCGCATCAGGTCCGTCAGGCGGCGCAGGACTGCCTCCTCTTCCCGCTTTTCCCGGTTGTGCAGCAGGTTGAGGGCGTTGTTGTGCTCCACGATGGCCAGAGGCTCCAGGAACAGGGTGGCCTTGGTCTGGGACTGATCGTGGATGATCCCGGGAATGGCCCCCCGGTGGTCGGCCTTCAGGGGAATGACGTAGCGCCCGTGACGCTGGGAGATGATGGGGTTTTGCAAGGCCTCCTGGTATTCCGGCCGGAAAAAGGTCTGCTTGATCAAGCGGTTGACTTGCTGGCGGGTGTCCGTCAATTCCTGGCGCACCTGAGCCAGGGCGGGACTGGCCTGGTCCAGGATGAAATTATTGGGGCTGATGCACTGTTGGATCGCGGACTTAAGGCGGGAGAGGTCCTTAAGCCCGGCCGCCAGCCGGGACAGGTGGGGAGCCAGGTCCGGCGCCAGGCCGAGATAATGGCGTAGATGCCCGGAGAGGCGCAATACCTGCAGAATCTCGGTGAAAGCCTCAGGGGGCAGGAGGCTGCCACGCACCGTGCCCTTGGCGAGCCAAGGGGCCAGGTGGGGAAAATCGGTTAGGGGCGCGGCTCCCTCCCGGTTCTCCAGTTCCTGCCATTCCCGAATCTGGTGAAATTTTATCCGAAGCTGGTCTAAGTCGGCCACGGGGGTGAGGCCCTCGAGAAAGCCCCGGCCCAGGGGAGAGACCGCGTAGTGCTGCAAGACCCGGATGAGCCCTGGAAATTCCAGGGCGCTCAAGGATTGCTCTGCCATAGCACTCCAGGTCTAAATGGATGGGAAGGGTTAAGAACTAAGGCGCCGCCGCGCCATCTCCTGGATCATCTTGCCGTCGGCCCGACCTGCCAGGCGGGCCATAACGGCCTTCATCACCCGGCCCAAATCCTTGGGCCCCGATGCCCCCAATTCATCAATGATCCCGGTTACTTCAGCTTCGCACTCTTCGGTACTCAGTTGTTTGGGCAAAAAAGAGAGGAGGACGCTGAGCTCCTCCTCTTCTTTTTTGGTCAGGTCGGGCCGCCCGGCTTTGGCGTATTCGGCCATGGCTTCCCGACGTTGTTTTGCCTGGGTGGCGACCACCGCGAGCAGTTCGTCTTCGGAAAGGGTGCGCTTCAACTCCACCTCCCGATAGCGAATGGCGCTTTTGAGCAGCCGCAAGGTGGACGCCGCCACCGGCTGTCGTCCTTTGAGCGCCTCTTTGAACGCCTGCTCCAGCCGCAGATAAAGGGAGGTCATGAACCCTCGATCTTCCGCAGCTTCTTCAAAGCCCGCTTCTTGGCCGCTAGGACCTTCTTCTTCCGTTTGATGCTGGGTTTTTCGTAATGTTCCCGTTTACGAATCTCAGAGAGAATCCCGGCCTTTTCGCATTGCTTCTTAAACCGCTTTAAGGCAACCTCGAAAGGTTCGTTGGGTTTTACCCTGACGCCGGGCATTCATAATCGCCTCCTCCCGTTGTCAGATAGCACCTATCGCTTATAACCTCCCCCCTTTACAGTCGCGTTTCCAGTAGTGACGAGGGCGATAAGTGATTGTTCTGAACCGGATACTGTTTATCATTTGTGCCGAAACTGTCAAGTTTTTTTTCTTCGGAAAATGTAAGATTGCACCCGCGAGCTACATAATCTATAAGTAGAGGTACAGGTGGCCCCAGGCCGCCTCACGCCCTGGTGCAAAACCCTCTGGATGAGAGCTGGCGGCAAAGCTCCGGAAAGGCCGTTTATGCACGCCAAAGCCATGAATTCCCTGGTCCTGGCCGGTATCCTGCTGCTGGTGCTGGCCGGCTGCGTCACCGTCAAGGTGAGCCTTTTCGAAGAGCCCCAGCCCCTGAAGGAGAAGACCATCTCCGGCTATGGCAGGGACAAGATCCTGCTCCTGGATATTTCCGGGATGATCCTGGAGGGCCCCCAGCGCGTCCTGGCCCTCTCCAAGAGTGTCACTTCCCCCAGCCGGGTGAAGGAAGAGCTGGAGAAGGCCGCCAAGGACAGCCACATCAAGGCCGTGGTCCTGAGGATCAACTCCCCGGGAGGCACGGTGAGCGCGGCGGACGTAATTCTCCATGAATTGCAGAACTTCAAGGCGGAACGCCGGGTGCCGCTGGTGGTTTGCCTGGAGGGAATGGCCGCCTCCGGCGCCTATTACGTGGCCCAGGCCGGGGACACCATCTGGGCCTATCCCACCTGTATTACCGGGTCCATCGGGGTCATCGCCATGAAATTCAACCTCCGGGGGCTGATGGACAAGGTGGGGGTGGATACCGAGGTGGTGAAGACCGGGGCCTGGAAGGATTTCTGGTCGCCCTTCCGGCCGGCCACCCCCAAAGAAAAGGAGATGATGCAGCAAATCATCGAGGAATTTCACCGCAAATTCGTGACGGTGGTGGCCCAGGGCCGGAAAATGAGCCTCCCGGAGGTCCAAAAGGTAGCCGACGGCCGCATCTTCACCGCCTCCCAGGCCAGGGACCTGGGATTGCTGGATAAGATCGGCTATCTGGATGAAGCCCTGAAAGAGGCCAAGGAGAAGGCCGGGCTGAGCGCCGCCAGGGTGGTGCGCTACCAGCGCCCGGACAGCTACCGCCCCACTATCTATTCCCTGCTCCCCGAATTGGAGGCGGCCGGTCCTCAGTTTCTCTATCTATGGCTCGCCGGCGAGACCTGAGGAGGCTATAAATCGTATCTTAAACTAAGGGTGGCGTCTCATAATTAATAAAGACCATTAAACCGGAGGTTTTTTTGGGGAGTAACTTTGCCAGAAAATGGTCTGCTCCCCAAAGCTGGACCATTACAATTATTAATGGGAGCATGATAGGATTCCTTACTTATCCCCTCTCCCCCGATGGGGGACGACACCGGGTGAGGGGGAATTTAATCTCTTTTCCGCTCCCATTAATAATTTCATGCTTCGGCCGCCAAGTCCGATAAGAACCGGTAGAGAGGAGGTCTTATCCAGATTTACGCCGCCTTCCGGATGTGGTAAAATGAAGAGCGAGGCAGGTCGCCTAGGGAGATCGGCGATTTATGAGTGATCACCGCAAAGAGCGGGCCAACGACCCGTCCGGGTCCGGACAAGATGCCCCGGTTCCGGCTGATTTAGGGGACTGCCGCAACGGTCAGGCCCGCTTGCGCCGTCTGGCCCGGGAAATCATCTACCGGACCCCGGAAGTTCGCCCGGAAAAGGTGGCGCAACTGAAAGAGGCCATCGCACAGGGCGCCTATGAGATCGATGCCGGCAAGCTGGCCGACATCATGATCGCCGAGTTGATCTGGAAGCGCTGAGCAAAAATGTAGCACTGCCCACCAATTCCTTAGAAAAGAACTGCCCACCATCGAGGCTATCACAGCCAAGCAGGAGCCTGGCAAGACAAAGGGCGTTCCCAAGCAGGAGCTTGGGAACGAGAGGAATAACTAACTGGACATAATTATAGGTCCTCATTCCACTAGTTTTTGCCGGCCAGGGCCAGCCCAGCCCTAATGAGCAGGGCCGCCGCCTCCTCCACCTCGGCCCGGGTGGTGGGCCGTCCCAGGCTGAAGCGCACCGCGCCCCGGGCTCTCTCCGGACTCACCCCCATGGCCGCCAGGACCGGGGAGACGGTTTCCCGGCCGGCGTGGCAGGCGGACCCCATCGAGGCGGCCACCTCCGGGACCCTGGCCAGCAGTTCGCCCCCGGAAATCCCGGGAAAGGAGACGTTCAGGGTGTTGGGCAGGCGTTCGCTCTCCGGGCCGTTCAGGGCCAGGCCGGGGAAGCTGGCCCGCAGCCGGACCAGGAGCAGGTCCCGCAGGCCTTTAAGGTGGGCGGCGCCGGCCGCCGCCCCCCCCTCCCGGACCAGGCGGCAGGCCTCACCCAGGGCCGCGATATAGGGAATATTTTCAGTGCCGGCCCGGCGCCCGCCTTCCTGGGAGGCTCCGTGGAGCAGAGGGGTGAGGGTGGTCTCCCGGCCCCGGCGCACGAACAGCGCCCCCACCCCCTTGGGGGCATAAAACTTATGCCCCGCCACGGTGAGAAAATCCACCGGCAGCTCACTCAAGTCCACCTTAACCTTGCCCACGCTTTGGGCGGCGTCGGTATGCAGCAGCGCCCCGGCCTCCCGGGCCACTGCGGCCAACTCGGTGAGGGGCTGGAGCGCCCCGGTCTCATTGTTGGCATGCATGATGCTGATCAGGATGGTGTCGGGGCTTAAGGCCCGGCGCAGCTCATCCGGGTCCACCCGGCCTTGCCCGTCCACCGGCAGCACCGTCAGCGAAAAACCCCGGGACTCCAGGAACCGGCAGGGGGCCAGCACCGAGGGGTGTTCGCTGGCCGCGGTGATGATCCGACCCGCCCCCCGGCCAAGGGCCACGCCCTTGAGGACCGTGTTGTTGGCTTCGGTGGCCCCGCTGGTAAAGACGATCTCCTCCGGGGCGCAGTTCAAGAGCGCCGCCACTTCCCGGCGGGCCTGGTGCATGGCGTCGCTTGCCCTGAGCCCCAGAGGATAATCGCTACTCGGGTTGCCGAACTCCGGCCCCAGGAAGGGCTGCATGGCCCGGGCCACCTCCGGGGCCACCGGGGTGGTGGCGTTGTAGTCCAGATAAATCATGGCCTGTCCTCCTGTTGGCTCGCTGCCCTCTTGGATTGACACCGCCTTCCAGCATTTGCTATTTTAACATGAAAAGGGCCTGGCCGGTGGGGAATCCTGGGACCGCTGGTGGCCGTTATCTCTTATGAGCCATACCTTGTCCCCCAATTTCTACCGCCTGGGCCGCTGGTTTTGCCGCCAGACCCTGGGGCGCTATTTCTCCCTTGAGGTCCGGGGCCTGGAAAACCTGCCGGCCCAGGGGCCGGTCATCATCTGCCCCAAGCACCAGCGCTGGGAGGACATCCCCCTCATCGGCATGGCCCTGCCGCCGCCGCTGCACTATATCGCCAAGGCGGAGCTTTTTCAGTATCCGGTAATCCGGGAACTGTTGGGGGCCTGGGGCGGGGTGCCCCTGGACCGCAACCGGCCCCGGGCCACCCTGTCCTCTTTCAAGCGCCTTGCGCCCCTGCTGCGAGAGCGGGCCCATGTCGTCCTCTTCCCCGAGGGCACCTATTTCCGGGGCGCGGTGGGGCCGGGCAAACACCGCCTCATCCAGTTGCTCCTCAAGCTGCAAAACCGTGATGGCTTGGGGCTGCTGCCCTTCGTGCCCGTGGGACTGGCTTACCTGCCCCTGGCTCGCGGCTGCCGGGTGCAGGTCTCGCTGGGCCCGCCCCTGCGGGCCGCCCGACCGGGGCAGGCCTCACCTCTCACCTCCGGCCTCATGGAGCAGATCGCCCGCCTTTCCGGGTTCTAACGCCTCCGACACTGTTTTGCGCCTTGACGCCGGTTTGCTTAGCCTGGGGGCAGACCTGCGTGGGGGGCGGGCGTCTCGCCCGCCGACGGTAAGGCCCCTAAAATAAATGGCGGGCGAGACGCCCGCCCCACGCCCGGGTGTGCCCCTGGTGTCGCGTTTCGGGCATATCTTTAATATCTCTTGCCCCCAACCTCCCCCTCCCTGAGAGGGGAGGGGGTTGGGGGGAGGGTGATAACGTTTGGAGATAACAGAACCAATAATTACCCCCACCCGGTGTCGCCCCCTCAAGGGGGGAATAAAGCGGTTCTTTTTTCAAGGTTCTCCTGAAACACTACCCTACGTGCTCCCTGGCAGGGTATCGTCGATTGGCGCCGGGACGTTTTTTCTCTGCCGCGGGGCCTGGATTTTCCTTCCCCCCATGCTTAACTTCCAAAATATTCTTCAAGAGAACCAAACTTGGGAAGGTCTTAGATCATGAGAGCGGGCTGGCAATTTCTCTCCCGGCGCTGGTGGTGGGTGCATTTTCTGGGGTTTGCCCTGGTCTATGCCGCCGGACGCCTGACGGCCGCCTATTTTAAGGGGTGACGAGATGATGAGCTACTTCTCTTACGTCCGGTGGCCAAGATTGGGGTGGTTCATCCTCCACGCCACTGCCGTCGTCCTCTTGTTTCTCCTGGGCTATTCGATGAAATTTTAGGTTCACCCCATGAAAACTCCACGTCATCTCCTCTGGGTAGCCCTGGTGGCCCTGGGATTGGGCGCCACCCTGCTGCATCTGCGGATTCATCCCCCGGAATCGCTCACCTATCTCTGGCCCAACCTCTTGTCCTGGACCCACCTGGTGGTGGTGAGCCTGCTCTTTCTGTCCCGGCGGACCGCCCTGCTGGGGGTCATTCTCAACAGCTTCCTGGCCTATCTGGGGATCATCATGATGGCGGATTACTCCATCAGCGCCACCCTGGCCGGGCAAGTTAAGGTCATGCCAGGAGTAAGTTTCTTCGGCTGGCTGCTGCAGACGACCTTCGCGGATATCGCCATCCTGGTGGGCGGCCTCATGGTGGGCCTGGCCCTGTACCAGGTGATGCTGACGGAGCATTGATTGCAGGATTTGGGGATAAAGGTTTTTCTAGGGTTGCCTCTTAGGCGCCATTAATGGCGCGGACCCGCAAAGGGCCGCCAAAAACTAGCGCCTGGTCCAGGAGGCCCTGGACCACAAGGACCTGGCCGCTGCCCGGATTTTTACCCATACGAGTGAACGCGGAACTGGAGGACGCCAGGAAAAATTTTAGGAAGGGTAGGGGGTAAGGATTGAATTTTCACTGTCAGGATGAGCATAACAGCACCCAAGAAGCCGGGCGGAGCAAGATGGCCAAAGATAGAGGATTTGGTGAGCGGGGATATCGGGGTAAGGCGAAGGCCTAAGCCTGTTAATAAGATTTTTCTGGTGGCTTCTGAGGCTACGGGCGGCCCAGGGCATCATTCTTTTAAAAAGGGACCGGCGAGGTCCCTTTTTTCTTTCGGGGGAGATGATCCGGGGGGCTATCGGAAGATTAACCTATAATCCCCTTTTAACCGGGGCCTCTAAAATTTTGTCCGCCACTTGTACGCCATGGCCCCTGTAGATATTGCCACGACCCTGCTTCAAGATTTTCTGAAGCAAGAGGTGGTAGTTAGTACTGGTGGGGGCCACCATACCCAAATCCCCGTTTATGGCCCCTTACGCTTAACTCTTTTCAATCGCTACACGAAGGTCCTCCACTATTTCTTTATTAGGAGGATTCAGGTCTTGGATAACGCTATAGCACTCCCATGCGGAATCCAGGTCCCCGAGAGCTGCATAGGCCAGCCCTGAATAATAGACTGCCGTGCAGTATGCTGCTTGACCCGCTTGGTCCTCCGGGGCCCCTGGCTGAATCACATTATATAATGTGGATATTGCTTTTTCCGGTTTCCCATCCTTGAAATACCGAACCCCTTCCCGCAGCCAATGCTTTCGCATCGCTGCCTGGCCTTTTTTTGGCCAGATGGCCATTAGAATGCGCACGCACAACGGTTGGTCCATTTTATTGACCTCCTTTCCTGGTTCTTATTATCTGAGATTATGCGGCTCACCTGGGGCCGCCGCAGTCAAAAAATGATTTTTGGGACCTCTGTGCCCAGGGAAAATCCCCCCAAGTTTCAGTTCCAGGAACCGAATCCCCTGGTTGACGGGATCATAGCACAAATTTCCTTGAAAAAATACTTTTTCCCTGAAATTTTGGGCCTACCAATCCCTCGGCGACCGGTGGTTTGACAGGGAAAGCCCGCGAGGGCCTACCGATGTCGATTTCAAGCTTATACCGAGTCACTGCCAGAAGTGAAAATTATCGGCAAAAAGGCCCCGGCCTTTAATCGACCCATGGCCTGGAGCGGCCCCACCGCCCCTGCGGAAATTTTCGCGCCGGTACTGGCCGCCGGGGTTCCCAGAACCAGAAATATAATTAAATTATCAATAGTTAAAGTCACCCTAATTTTTTTAGAAAATTGCCTTTTTTTGAAGATTTTTCTTGACAGGCGGATTTTATGTCTTTATATTAGAGCACCAGAGGAGCCAAACCCATCGCCAGGTGGGGACGGAAAGCCACGGGTCTTTTAACGGAAGAAAAGACAGCCGGGTTGCCTGGGAAAGGCAGCGCGGTTTTGTATTGAGGAGTCCGGGTATTTAGGGAAAAGAAGACTTTAAGGAGGCATGGCAAAATGAAATCAAAAAAAATGCGGCAAGCTCTGGTAGTGATGCTGGCCCTCTCGTTTATCCTCCTGGCTGCCGGTAGCGGCGCCTGGGCAACCCCGCTGACTACGCAGTATACGGTTACCGCAACAGTTACCAATGAGGGTGGAGGTAACTATGAGTACAGCTATGTCGTCACGAATAATAATCAGGGGGGCAGCGCTCTTTATGGTTATTATGGTTTGGACGGCTTTTTCATCCAGGTGCCCCTAAGTGCAAATATCTTAACCGTAAATGTACCGACTTCTTATGGAGGCTCTCCGGGATACTGGGAAGACGTTTTAACGTCAAGCCCCAACCCGATTATTAGTTTCAGCGGCACGCTGAAACCCGGCTACCAGTGGTTAGAGTGGTGGGGCATTGACGGATCCTCAGTTTACCCGATTGGTGCCACTGCCGATTTTAGTTTTGTGGTGAACGCCCCGCCGGGATTGAATCAGGGAGTTGTTACCACTTACTTGGGCTACCCAAATTATGAATGTTTTGAAGGCCCTATGACGAGCCCCGTACCCCTGCCCCCCACCGTCCTGCTCCTGGGCTCCGGCTTAGCGGGCCTGGGACTGTTGCGGTTCCGGAGAAAAGCCTGATCTAAACTAATTCTTCACCCCGTATCTACTCAGGCAGGGCCATTCGTGGCCCTGCTTTTTTTGTGGTGCGCCCGGCAGGGCGCACCCACTTGGAGGTGAAAGTCCTCTACAGGCCCGACAGGGGGAACTGTTAGCCGGACGGCAAGGGTGTCCATCGCGAGGTG